>Ga0256407_10007678_pt1 | contig 16123 bp, 13 predicted proteins | sample RumenRJG_04DNA_FD_193489 | JGI IMG/M metagenome (GOLD analysis project Ga0256407, IMG submission 193489) | Bovine rumen microbial communities from Lethbridge, Alberta, Canada - RJG_04 | ecosystem: Host-associated > Mammals > Digestive system > Stomach > Rumen | place: Canada: Alberta...
TGATGTTGGACAGCAGCAGTCGCTGGCTTATAGTACTGATGGAGCCAAGAGTTTCACGAAATATGCGGGAAATCCTGTTATCAAGAACAACAACGACCGTCAGCGCGACCCGAAGGTTTTCTGGCATGAGGCCTCAAAGCAGTGGGTGATGTGTCTGGCCCGTGGATGGAGTAAAGGCATTGAGTTCTGGACTTCTTCTGACTTGAAGACATGGGTTCATCAGAGCGACTTCGTGAAGGAACTCTTGGGAAGACCTGACCTTCAGTGGGAATGTCCTGACCTTATCCAGATAGGTTCCAAGTGGGTACTGCTTGTCAGTGTGAATCCTGGTGGTCCGCTGGTTGGTTCTGGCACAATGTATTTCACTGGAAATTTCGACGGCAAGACTTTTACCGCCGATGACCGTGAATATCCTTTATGGCTAGACTATGGTATGGACAACTATGCTGGTGTAACCTGGAGCAATACAGGCGACCGACATCTATTTATCGGATGGATGAACAATTGGCAGTATGCTGGTAATGTGCCTTGTACTCCTTGGCGTTCGGCTATGACTCTGCCCCGTGAGCTTTCGTTGAAGGAAGTAGGAGGACAACTATTGCTCTCCAGCAGTGTCATTCCTGAAATCTCAAAGATAGCAGGAGAATGGCAGGTACTTAACAGCGGACAGGCATTCCCCGAAGGTGATGCCTATCATCTGCAACTTACCCTTTCTCTTAGCCGTGGCTCAACAGTGACACTTTCGAACGCAACGAACGACAAATTCTCTTTCGAGGTTATTGCTTCTGAAAAGGTACTCGTCGCTCATCGTACTGCTACCACAGGTGCCACCAACTTTAACGGGTCTTTTGCCATTCCCACCATGCGTGCTCCGCTGAATGTTATCGGTAATGAGGTGACACTCGACATATATATCGATCGCAGTTCCGTGGAACTGCTCAATGTCGATGGCACCCTGTCACAAACTACGCTTGTTTTCCCGAAGTCTGTTTATAATCATGTACAGGTATCTGGAGCCGATTGTCAGATAAAAGTGAGGACACTGAAACGTATTTGGTAAGCGTGAACGTTTTTTGTTAGCATTAGAAACAAATCTGACAGTCAGATTGTAGAAAATCATGTAATTTTGCACCAGATAGAATGTTAATGCAGTTATTAGATTAGGTTATACAGATTACTATTAGGTTTTTAGCAATTTGGTAAGGTTAAGTATTTATTTAGGAAAACAATGTTTGGAAGGCTTCCCCGTGAGGAGAAGCCTTTTTTCGAAATTTTGTTTCATGATTGCGATAATGGTTTCATCGTAACATTTTTGTGAGCAAAAGAAACATTTGTTTTAGTATTAGAGTACTTTTTATTTTATCTTTGCACCAAAATCAATTACTACAAAATTATGAAGTTACTAAAAACCCTTGCCGTTATGGCTGCCTTCGTTTGCGGAAACCTTTCTGTCCAGGCACAGATTGTTGCTCCCGAACATTTGAGTGATACCCACACCATGCTCCGTGTGAATCCCACACAGCGCTTCCTGCTGATTCCTGTAGAGGAGAAAGAGGAGAACGCTCACATCGACGTGATTTGTAATAATCATATCGTGAAGTCGTTCAATGTGCGGCTGGCTGTGGATAAGGTGGACTATTGCGTTCCACTCGACATTCAGAGATTGAGAAATGGAGAAAATGAGAAACTGTTGTTGGACATCACATTCCATGGCGACCGCCACAAGACGGGATCGGTGAAGAACTTCGTGTGCTGGAAGGATATGAAACTTTCGGATTCTTTCGACAAGACTAATCGTGAGCAGTATCGTCCAGCTTACCATCATACGCCGGCCTATGCCTGGATGAACGATCCTAATGGTATGTTCTATAAGGACGGGGTGTGGCATCTCTATTTCCAGTATAATCCTTATGGTTCACAATGGGAGAATATGACCTGGGGACATAGCATCTCTACCGATCTTATTCACTGGACACAACAGCCAGACGCTATTGAGATGGATGCATTAGGGCAGATTTTCTCAGGAAGCGCTGTAGTTGACAAGAACAATACGGCTGGCTTCGGAAAGGATGCCATTATCGCGATGTACACCAGTGCCGGTCAACATCAGACGCAGAGTATCGCCTACAGTACAGACGGGGGCAAGACGTTTACGAAATATGCGGGCAATCCCGTGCTCACCTTCGCTGCCCCTGACTTTCGCGATCCGAAGGTGTTCTGGCATGAGGGTACTCAGCGTTGGATCGTGGTGTTGGCCGTTGGTCAGGAAGTGCAGTTCTATTCCTCAAAGAATCTGAAAGAATGGAAATATGAGAGTTCCTTCGGTCATGGTTATGGAAATCATGACGGTGTGTGGGAATGTCCGGATCTCTTGGAAATGAGCAATGGAGAAAATGAGAAAAAGAGTAATTCCTGGGTTCTCCTTTTGAATATCAATCCCGGTGGTCCTTTCGGCGGCTCTGCTACGCAGTATTTCACGGGAATGTTTGACGGTCATCAATTTGTGTGCGACTCAAAGCCTGAGACCACGAAGTGGATGGACTATGGTAAGGATCACTATGCTACGGTGTCGTTCTCGAACGCTCCTGAGAACCGCAAGGTGGCGCTGGCCTGGATGTCCAACTGGCAGTATGCCAACCAGGTGCCTACGAAGCAGTTCCGTTCTGCTAACTCTGTTCCCCGCGACCTAAAACTATTCAGAGATGGAGACGAGAACTATCTGGCCTCGATTCCTTCGCCTGAGATGATGGCAGCTCGTGGACAACAGATAAAGAAACCAACCAACACATGCGAGATAGTGGTCGACGTGAAAGGATCTGCCAGCATTGTGCTCTCTAATAAGAAAGGTGAGCAGGTTGTGATGAACTACGATGAGGCTGATCGCACTTTCACGATGGACCGCACCCAGAGTGGACTCACCGACTTTAGTGATGCTTTCCCTGTAGAAACCAAAGCTCCTACGCATGGTGTGATCCGCCAGTTGCGCATCTTCGTTGACCGTTGCAGCATCGAGGCCTTCGACAGTGAGGGTAAGATGGTGATGACGAACCTCGTGTTCCCCACCGAACCTTATACACAGGTAAAGGTGAAAGGTGGAAAAGCGAAGGTCTTTGAAATTAAAAATTAATGATGATATAATGAATAATAATTAAAAATCTACAATAATCATGACTCAAAATCAAAACAAGTCGATCTACCTGATTCCTGTGATGCTATGCTTCTTCGCCATGGGATTCGTGGATTTGGTAGGTATTGCCTCCAATTATGTAAAAGAAGACCTAGGGTTGAGTGACTCAGTTGCCAATGTGTTCCCCTCTCTCGTGTTCTTCTGGTTCCTCATCTTCTCCGTGCCTACGGGCATGCTGATGAACAAGATCGGCCGTAAGAAGACCGTACTGCTCTCGCTTATCGTGACCGTTTTCTCGCTGATACTGCCTCTTTTCGGAGAGTCGTTCGGCATCATGTTGGTGGCCTTCTCTCTGTTGGGTATCGGTAATGCGCTGATGCAGACGAGTATAAACCCGCTGGCCATGCTCATTATCGGCGACAAGAACCTTGCTTCTACGCTGACCTTCGGACAGTTTGTGAAAGCCATCGCTTCCTTCCTGGCTCCTTATCTGGCCATGTGGGGTGCTACCGCTGCCATTCCTTCCTTCGGTCTTAACTGGCGCGTGCTCTTCCTGATTTACTTCGTGGTGGGTGTGCTGGCTGCCTTGCTGCTCTGGGTGACGCCGATTAGTGAAGAGTTAAAAGTGAAGAGTGAAGAATCTTCTTTGGGCAAACAGTTCGTGGATTGCCTGAAACTGTTGGGCAAGCCTATCGTGCTGCTGTCGTTCCTCGGCATTATGTGTCATGTGGGTATTGACGTGGGTACGAACACCACGGCTCCAAAACTTCTGATGGAACGGGTGGGCATGACGCTGAACGAGGCTGCCTTTGCCACTTCGCTCTATTTCATCTTCCGTACGATTGGTGCTTTGACCGGTTCGTTCTTCCTCCGTGTGATGAAGACCCGTCTGTTCTTCATCATCTCTGTGGTGCTGATGGCTGCTGCCATGGTGCTGATGTTTGTGGGCGACACGAAGGCCCTGCTCTATACGGGTATCGCTCTCGTGGGCTATGGCAACTCCAATATCTTCTCGATGGCCTTCTCTGAGGCTGTGCTCAATGTGCCTGACAAGCAGAACGAGGTTTCAGGCCTGATGATCATGGGTCTCTTCGGTGGTACCATCTTCCCCTTGCTGATGGGTTTCGCCAGCGATGCCGTTGGTCAGGCTGGTGCCGTGGCTATCATGGCTATCGGTGTGATCTATCTCTTCACTTATATTCCAAGAATCAAACGATAATTTAATTAGTACACAGAGACACGGCGACGCAGAGGAAAATTATAAAATACCAGATAAAGAAAAATCTCGGTCTCTCTGTGTCTCTGTGTACAAAAAATAGAATAACTATAAATAAAGAAAAAGAATATGGAAACAAAACGTTTTGTAGTAGGACTGGGTGAGGCCCTGTGGGACTGCCTTCCCGAAGGTAAGAAATTAGGCGGTGCCCCTGCTAACTTCGCCTATCATGCCGGACAATTCTTAGGACAAGAAAATACGCTGGCCGTGAGTGCACTGGGAGAGGATTCGCTCGCTGACGAGACGGAAGCTTCGCTGAAGGAGCACGGACTCAACTACCTGATGCCTCGCGTCCCTTATCCTACGGGAACGGTTCAGGTGACTCTTTCTGGCGATGGCATTCCCACTTATGATATTAAGGAGAATGTAGCTTGGGACAATATCCCTTTCACACCTGAGATAGAGGAAGTGGCCCGCAACTGTAAGGCTGTATGTTTCGGTTCTTTAGCTCAGCGTAATGTGGTGAGCCGTGAGAACATCCATCGTTTCCTGGACGCCACGCCTGCCGACTGCATGAAGATATTCGATATCAACCTCCGTCAGCAGTTCTACACAAAAGAAGTGATTCAGGCTTCGCTGCGTCGCTGCAATGTGCTGAAGATTAATGACGAGGAACTGGTGCTCATCGGACGTATGTTTGGCTATCCCGGTCTGGACATTGAGAACAAGTGCTGGCTCATTCTGGGTAAGTACAATCTCGATATGCTGGTGTTGACTTGCGGCACGAACGGTTCGTATGTATTCACACCCGGACAGATGTCGTTCCAAGAGACACCGAAGGTGGAAGTAGCTGATACGGTCGGTGCTGGTGATTCCTTTACAGGTAGCTTCTGTGCAGCCATATTGGAAGGCAAGCCAGTGGCAGAGGCTCATAAGCGTGCCGTTCAGGTGAGCGCTTTCGTCTGCACCCAGAATGGTGCCATGCCTGTGATCCCAGAAGAAATGAAGTGAATTCAGTGCAAGCCGAAGGCAAAGAAGCTTGCTTCATTTGCTGAGGCGCCGCCTGTAATCATGAGCAAAGCTCGTAATTTAGAATTGTCGGCTTTGCCGATTCTCAATTAAGAATTTAAAAATAAGGAGTTAGGGTTTTTATCCTAGCTCCTTATTTTTTACTCAACTTTCGTAAATATAATAATGTACACAGAGACACGGAGATGCAGAGGTTTTTCTTTATCAAATATATTATAATATCCTTTGTGTCACTGTGTCTCAGTGTACAAATTTTATAATGCTATAGGAACTAAGACTTTCACGCCGATATTACGGCCCATATTGTAGATGCCGGCTTCCTTCAAACGACTTAGATGATGTTGATAAGCGCGATTGAAGATGTTGTGGGCGGTGAGGGCTACAGTGAGAATCTTACGACCCTTTGCATGAATATCCGTACCTGCAGAGGCGTTCCACAGTGTGTAGCTGGGCGTGCGCGTCTCCGTGTTGTGGATAGAGTGGATGTGGTCCTGTTTGAGGTTGCAGTCCATCTCTATTTCCGCAAATGTTTCCTTGAAGGTCTCGGAAGGGATGTTGAAATGGTAGTGCAGCGACGAGAGCCAGCGGGGTGCCGGTGTGAAAGGCAGGTACTTGGCTTCCTCAGGCTGATTCTTCTGGCGGGCATCCACGTAAGAGAAGGTATTCTCGAAGTGGAGGTGATGGATAGGGTGGAGGATGACGGTGCCCTCGAAGCCCAGAAGTTGTGCATTGCCCTGATGATAGCCGAAGACGTCATTGCCGTCGATGACGGAGCCTGTCTTCTCGAGGAAGATGAAGTTGGAGATAGTGTTGGCAAAAAGAGCGAGTTTGGCGGAGAATATCTCGCTGCTGTAATCCATGCCGAGGTCAAACTGCCAGGAGCCTTCTGGCTTCAGGTCGTGGTTACCCTGTTCGAAGCGGAGGGTGCCGTGGTGAATACCGAAACTGCCCAGTTCGCTGAGGTTCGGGGCACGGAATCCGCGGGCGGCATTGAGGCGAATGTCGAAGTTGGGTGTGATGTTGTAGATGGCTCCGATGCTGCCCGTCACGCCGTTGAAGTTGCGTGAGAACTGCTGGAAGCGCATTTGCCCATCCTCTTCGAGGGCATTGCTATGGAGGTGGCGGTTATCGAAACGGAGTCCGCCGCTGACGTGGAGTCTTTCGGCAAAGTCTTTGGCTGCCGTGGCGAAGATGCCGAAGTCAAAGAGGTGGTAGGCGGGGATGAGAAACTCATGACCGAGGTTCTGCGACTCCTGCCACATGCCGTTGACACCGGCATTCATTGTCCAGCCGTTCCATGCCGGCGACACATAACGGAGGTCGTAATTGACGGTATGCAGGCGGAAGTCCTGCCCAATCTCATCGGGAGCCTCATATTCCTGTCGGCGGTTCTGCTGATAGGCCAGCAGCGCCTTGATGCGGCTCTCGCCGATGTTGAAACTGTTGTCGAGCGTCACCTTATAATGACGTACATGCTGGAAGGGAGCCTCGTGCTCATGCTCGTGGTCACCGTTATCGTCAAAACTTTGTGTCTTTGTGTCTTTGTGTTCAGTTAAATGAGACCCTGCTTTAGAGCCGCCCCTTATCAAGGGGCTCAAAACGTTAACGTTATCGTTATGATCTTCTTCTTCATGGTCTCCGTCGTGATGGTGATGATGTTCGCCCACGATTCCAGGCTTGATATGGTAATAGGAGAGTTTCAGGTGGCTGTAGCCCCAACGCTTGTTGAATCCCATCATCAGGCGTGCTGCCTGTTCGGAGAATTGCGAGTTTTCCACCTTGTGATTGATGCTGTTCTCGTATTCACCGGCTCCTTTCTGGCTCCAGCGTCCGTCCCATACGAATCCCTGCTGATTACCCGCGAAGTTTACGGAATAGTTCCAGAGATTGGCATTCGACTGCCATCCGCCGCTCACGTTAGCCTTCATTGTGCCCAGGGGAAGGATGGGGGCATCATGGAAGATAACAACACCGGCCATGGCATCGGAGCCGTACATCAGCGAGGCGGGACCTTTCATAATCTCAACGGAGTGAACACCTTCGCCGTCCACTTCCACACCGTGCTCATCACCCCATTGCTGGCCTTCCTGACGGATACCGTCGTTGACGACAAGCACGCGGTTGTAGCCCAGACCGCGAATAACGGGTTTGGAAATGCCACTGCCCGTGCTGATCTGTGAGACACCGGGCTGTTTGGTAATGGCATCGATGATGTTTGAGGCGGAAAGGGTCTGCAGCTCTTGTGCGGAAACAACGCTGACGGGGGCAGGTATATGGTTGATGTGTGTGGTGCCGGTGAGTCCAGTCACCACCACTTCGTGCAGATGCACACATGTGTCTTGCTCTTTCTGTGCCAATACGGTTATAGCAGAAAAGAGCAGTAAAATTGTTAGTTTTATTGCTTTCATCTTAAAATGATAATTGGGTTATTCTGAATAAATAATGCAGTCTCTTGTTCAGAATAACGCCGGAGGTCCCCGCTGGGAATGGGAGATGATCACGCTGCAGGGCGCATAGTGAATCTGCCACTGGCGTGATACCTGATGAATGATGAAAAGGAATAAGGTACCAACTACAACGGCGGGAATGAAAGGCAACGTCAGGAACTGACAGAGCACGCAATTGTAATCGTGGCTGCTGGCCGCTGACAGGTGGCCGGCATGAGAAATATGTTGGGCGCACTGCTCACATTCGAAATGAGATGCTTCTTCGTGAACGTGCACTGCCGACAGCATCATTATCGGTACGAAAACCGACAACAGAATGCGGGCAAAGAGTTGTCTGCGCCGTTTCAGTTCTTCAACGATGCTGTTTTGTTTTCTCATTTCGCGTGCAAAGATAGCAAATAATTCATAATTAATAGTTTATAGTTCATGGTTTTTCTTTTTTTTGCCTTTTTACTTTTTTACTTTTTTACTTTTTACTATCTTTGCCGCCATGAAAATGGGATTTCTGTTGTTTATGCTACTGCCGCTAGCGTCCATAGTGTACGTGCTGTGGCATGTGTATCAGTTGCTTCCACTGCCCACTTGGGGCAAATGGCTGGTGGTTGTCTTGATGACAATGGCCTTCGGTATGCTGTTCGTCGGATTGAGCCGCCGGTTGGATGAGATGCCGATGACGCTGGCTACCATCGTGTATGAAATAGGCACTTCGTCGTTGATTATCCTGCTCTATCTGTTTATGCTCTTCCTGGTGCTCGACCTTGGAAGGCTCTTTCATCTGGTGCCTGGCACTTTCCTGAAGAACAGCCTGTGGGGGGCGGTGACAGTCTTTGGCATTATCCTCGTGACATTGATCTACGGTGGTCTGCATTATCATCATAAGGAGAGGGAGGAGATAGAGCTGACGAAAGACGAAATACGAAATACGAAGACGATTGTGATGATGAGTGATTTGCATCTAGGTTATCACAATCAGCGTCCGGAACTCCACCGGTGGGTGGAAATGATAAATGCTGAGAATCCCGACTTGATTCTTATTGCCGGTGACATTATCGACCGTAGCATCCGTCCGTTAGAGGAGCAAAAGATGTGGGAGGAGTTCCGGCAATTAAAGGCTCCCGTGGTGGCTTGTCTGGGAAATCATGAGTATTATGCTGGACAACCCAATTCGCTCAGTTTCTATGAGAAGGCGGGCATCCGACTGCTCAGGGATGAGGTACTCTTGATGGATGACCTTGCCATTGTGGGACGCGATGACCGTACGAATCCTCACCGCAAGTCGGTGAAGGCCCTTACAGCCAACATTGATCACTCGAAATACATCATTCTGCTGGATCACCAGCCTTATCATTTGGAAAGGACAGAAGCCGCTGGCGTGGACTTCCAATTAAGTGGTCATACTCATTATGGACAAGTGTGGCCTATTTCCTGGATTACGAATTCCATCTACGAGTGTGCCTACGGTCCCCATCAGCGCGGCAACACGCATTACTATGTTTCTTCCGGTATCGGCATTTGGGGCGGAAAGTTCCGCATCGGCACAAACTCGGAATATGTGGTTGCCACACTAAAACCTCATTTCTTACCCCGAAAGGCATCGAATCCAAGACCATAGACACCAATGACGGCACTTTGTGAGACGAAGGCGTTGGGATCTATCTCGTTGATGATGTCGAAGATTTCGGAAGATTTCTTCTGATGGCACAAGACGAAGAGCATTTTGACAGGGCGTCCTGTGTAGGAGCCACGACCGTCGAAAATAGTACAGCCGCAGTCGGCATCCTCATTGATGACTTTGGAGATTTCCTCGTGTTTGTCGGTAATGATGCAGAACTGTACGGAACGGCGCACCATATTGACGACGTAATCCACAAAAAGGGAGGAAATGAATAGATAGACATAACCGTAGATCACCATTTCCCAGTCTTTCAGTACGAGATAGCTGGAAGTGACGATAATGACATCTACCAAGAGGATGACATGCCCCAGTGAGATGTCGTAGTAACGGTGAACCATGGCAGCTATCGTGTCAGTACCGCCAGTACTGCCATTCACGGAGAGTCCCAGACCCGCACTGGTACCCATGAAGAAGGCGCCTACTACGGTTGCCATGAAGGGTTGGTCTGCCAATAGCGTGGAACCTTCGGCCCATTGCTGCACAAAGATGATGAAGACGGAGAAGCAGCCTACGGCATAAATGGTCTTCAGACAGAATCCCCATCCCAAGATGCGGAGGGCAAAGATGAGCAGGAGAACGTTGAGAATGAAATAGGTGACGGCAACAGGGATATTCATGCTCCAGTAGAAGATGGAGGCAATACCGCCGATGCCGCCCATGGTGATATGGTTGGGAAGCAGGAAAACGCCCAAGCCAATACTGCCCATCAGCATGGCGAGTGCAATCACCAGCAGGTCGCGCACGGTGTGGCGATTTGTTCTTTTAGTTTTATTCGTAGTCATCAGGGTGATTATTTTACAATATCATTCCGTTCAATTCATACATTCTTCAATCAGCATTCGCATTCTTTTCTTTTTCTTTCTGATTCCTTTTCATGATACTTCTGACGCGGTTGACAAACTGTTGGGAACCTTTGATGGTGTAGTGAATACCCATTTTCCAGATGCGGGCAGCCTTGTCGATGTCGTTTTCAGGATTGAATCTCGACATGATGACGACAAACATTTCTTTTGATTTCTCACGGCTGAGACGGTCGTTGAGAGTAAAACGGCGACTGTCGCCACGGCTTTTCAGGATATTATTGCACTCACGTACGAGAACGGGAGAAATCTGAAGCACGCCCACATATATGCCATTGCGGGCTCTTTCGTTGCCGCGACTTTCAATCTCAATGATTGCGTCTATCACGGGGTTCCAGTCGAATTCTTCATTCTGCTTATCCTCCTGGGCCATCAGTGGCAGGGCCAGCGGAAGCATCAAAAGAAGCATCAGACTGCGAAGTTTTCTTGAATGTTTCATTTTTCTTTTGTTTCGGTTAGGATTTTAAAAATACGGAAATCGGCTGTAAAGGTACTCATTTTTACATAATTATCAAAATTTACGTATTTTATTTGACCTTTTTTGGTAAAACATGAAAAAGAATACAGATTATTCTTGCTTTTGTTTGAAATATTTTTTATTTTTGCATCAAAATGGAATAACATAGCATTTTTCCTTAAGAAATCTGCGTATTACAAATTAACTGAAGTTATGAGGAAATGGACAAGCACTATGGTTGTCTTCGCTTTGGGTATTCTACTGGCCGCATGTGGCGGCAGGAAGACAGCTGACAAGAATCAGACAGCAGTTATGGAATCTCTGGACAGTCTGGAACAGCAGGCAGAGGTTGAGAAGCAACTGAAAGAAAACCAGGAAGACATCAAGGCTTTGTGGGATGATGAAATCGGTAAAGACAAGGCTATCGACAAGTATGCCCTCGCAGGCGAGTATGTGTATCTGAGCAGTGAGGACGGCAAGGAAGGCATGCTCCTCACTTTCTATCTGGACGGGCGTAATGAGAACAATTTCGACGGTATTCCCATCAAGGAAAACGAGCGGATGGCCTTTTACGGTAAGAACTTGATTGTTACTATCAACAAGCAGGACTCCATGCAGAACATTTATTTTGAGAATACGGAGCGTGAGGGATTAAATCCTGTATTGGTAGTAACGGAAAAAGGCGGACGGCAGTTCTTCTATGACAATGCGGGTGGAGTTATATCCCGGCCTGAAGCTAAGAAAATTATGTCGTTGTTTAACGACACCACTGCCACACCCCTGGAAAAGGTGCTGAAAGGTTGGAAAAAGCTGAATTTTGAAATCTAGTCTTAATTGAGAGTAGTCCCACCGAGAATCGAACTCGGATCTAATCTTTAGGAGAGACTTGTTCTATCCATTGAACTATAGGACCCCATGTAATTCCCACAGAAGTCAATCTGTGGGGATATGTTTTTATCCGACTTGAGAACCGGGCTTCACGTCCTTCGTGGTGGTTACCACGCTGAGACTTTCGTCGCTATCCACGGCTGAGAGAATCATGCCTTGGCTCTCGATACCCATCATCTTGCGGGGCTCGAAGTTGGCCACGAAGAGCACACGCTTGCCGATGAGTTCCTCGGGATTTTCGTAGAAGGCAGCAATGCCGGAGCAGATGGTACGATCAGTACCGCTGCCGTCATCAAGAGTGAACTGCAGGAGTTTCTTCGACTTCTTCACTTTCTGACAGTCCTTGATGAGTCCTACGCGGATATCGAGTTTTTCGAAAGTTTCGAAAGGAACGTTCTCCTTCACGGGTGCTGCCTTATAGTTGGCAGCAGCGTTGGCTTTCTTGGTAGCTTCCAGTTTGTCGATCTGTTTCTGAATCACGTCATCCTCGAGTTTCTCGAAGAGCAGTGAAGGCTCGCCAAGCTGATGACCAGCAGGCAGGATGTTGGTGTTGCCGAGTTCCTCCCAGTTGCATTCCTTCATGCAGAGCATGTCGCGAAGTTTCTTCGAAGAGAAGGGCAGGAAAGGCTCAAAAGCAATGCTGAGATTGGCAGAGAGTTGCAAACAAATATTGAGAATAGTTGCCACACGCTTGGGTCCTCCCTCTCCTTCGGGGAGGGTCGGGGAGGGGTTTTTCCATTCTTTCCAAGGCTCGCAGTCGGTGATATATTTGTTGCCGATACGGGCAAGATTCATCGCCTCTTTCTGAGCATCGCGGAACTTAAACTGATCAAGCAGCTGCTCCACCTTCTGTTTCACGTCCTTGAATTCCTCAATAGCTTGTTTGTCGATATCCAGCAGTTCGCCGCATTCGGGAACGATACTGTTGAAATATTTCTTCGTCAGCTGCAGGGCGCGGTTTACGAAGTTTCCGTAGATTGCCACAAGTTCAGAGTTGTTGCGCTCCTGGAAATCCTTCCACATGAAGTTGTTGTCCTTGGTCTCGGGGGCATTTGCTGTGAGCACATAGCGCAGCACATCCTGTTTGCCAGGCATATCCTCCAGATACTCATGAAGCCATACGGCCCAGTTGCGGGAAGTGGAAATCTTGTCGTTCTCCAGATTCAGGAACTCATTGGCTGGCACATTGTCGGGCATGATATAGCCGCCATGTGCTTTCATCATCACTGGGAAGATGAGGCAGTGGAACACAATATTGTCTTTACCGATAAAATGTACCAGACGGGTTTCGTCGTCCTGCCACCATTTCTGCCAGGTTCCCCAACGCTCAGGATTGCTCTCGCAGAGTTCCTTCGTGTTGGAAATATAACCGATAGGCGCATCAAACCAAACATAGAGCACCTTGCCTTCAGCTCCCTCTACAGGAACGGGAATACCCCAATCAAGATCACGCGTCATGGCACGTGGCTGCAAGTCCATATCCAACCAGCTCTTGCACTGGCCGTAAACATTCGGACGCCACTCTTTGTGGCCTTCCAGAATCCACTGCTTCAGCCACTCCTGATACTCGTTCAGCGGCAGATACCAGTTCTTGGTTTCCTTCAGCACAGGCTGAGAACCGCTGATGGTGCTCTTCGGATTGATGAGCTCTGTAGGTGAAAGGTCGCGACCGCACTTCTCACACTGGTCGCCGTAGGCTCCCTCGTTGTGGCAATGCGGGCATTCGCCGGTGATATAGCGGTCGGCAAGGAACTGCTTGGCCTCTTCGTCGTAATATTGCATGGAAGTCTCTTCCACCAGTTTGCCTTCCTCATAGAGTTTGCGGAAGAAGTCGCTGGCAAACTTGTGGTGCGTCTTTGAAGTGGTCCGTGAATACACGTCAAAAGAAATACCGAACTGCTCGAAAGAGTCCTTGATCATCTTATGATAGCGGTCCACCACATCCTGCGGGGTAATACCTTCCTTACGGGCTCTCATGGTCACAGGCACACCGTGCTCATCAGAGCCGCCGATGAACATTACTTCTTCGCCTTTCAAACGGAGGTAACGCACGTAGATGTCAGCTGGAACATACACGCCAGCCAAGTGTCCGATATGCACACCACCATTGGCGTAGGGCAGTGCCGAAGTCACGGTAGTGCGCTTGAATTTCCTATTCTCTTCCATTGCTTGTTTAATATTTGGGTGCAAAGGTAGTGCAAAATTTCGAGTAAGCGAAGAGAAAACAAATTATTTTGCTTTCTTGAGCGAGAGAAATTTATTTAAATGAGTGGAAAAACCAAATTTATTTGGATTTTTCCCGAATGCAGCCTACCTTCACGGCGCAAAGCCACGTAAAGTTACGAAAAATCGAGAGCAGGACAAAATAAATCTTGTTTATTTTTTATGCCGAGATGGAGTAACTTATCAAAAGGTAGTGCAAAATTTCGAGTAAGCAAAGAGAAAACAAATTATTTTGCTTTCTTGAGCGAGAGAAATTTATTTAAATGAGTGGAAAAACCAAATTTATTTGGATTTTTCCCGAATGCAGCCTACCTTCACGGCGCAAAGCGACGTAAAGGTACTCCCTTTTCTCGTGGATTTGTTAAATCATAGCAAATAATTTGCTGAAAAGCTTATGGTATCAAAAATAATTCCTATCTTTGTGGTATGAAGATTAAAGAGATTTGGTTCGATGCCGAACACATTTTCGGTCGTGATGAGGAGGGGCATGAGTACAAGCAGTCACTCCTCTGGTATCCAAAGTTGCTGACGGCAACCGATGAAGGAAGGGCTGCTTACACTTTCGGTTTCGATGGCATACACTGGCGCGGACTTGACGAGGACATCAGTTTCGAGAGTTTCGCTTACGACGATGCCGAGCCGACACCCATGCAGCGATTCTTCCTTACCCATAAGGAAATCAACGTGGCAGAGTTCGCCCGCTCATTGGGCATGAACGCCACCCTGCTACGCAACTACATCAATGGCTTCAAGAAACCTTCAGCCGAGCGAGAGAAAGCCATTCTTGCCCACATCCACAAGTTGGGCAAGGAAATGATAGCAGCATGCTTCTGATGAACACTAACCCGTCCGTGCGGTTCATAAATCACAATTATTTCTATTTCTTTGTGTTCTGTCGATTGCGTGCCACACTTCGTGGAACAAGCGTTTCCTTTGTCGCCGAGCGGTCTTCCATGCCCATTTCATAAAGAATGAGAAAGAAGATATTTCTTAACTGTCTACTTTTGTCTCGGAAACTTTTCGTACCTTTGCACCGAAAGTATCTACCACTGACGATGGAACAGAAATTCGGGAAAAATAGTATTGACATTGAGGCACTGCGCGAGTTTTGCGAGCGCGAGGGCAAGGAGGTGACTTACCGCAAGGGCGACCAACTGGAGCGTGAGGGCGACCCAACACGATGGTTCGGTTTCGTCACCGAAGGGTGCTTCAAGTACGTAACGTATGGAATCAGTGATAATAAGCCACACCTTACATGGTTCTCGTTCGAAGGTGAGTTTGTAGGCGACTATGCCACTTGCCTTTACGGCCGTCCGTCGCAGACTACGATCGAGGCGATGATGCCCAGTCGCGTGCTGAGGGTCACTGGGCAGCAACTCGAACAATTCTTCGAACAAAACATTGAGACGATGAAGTTGCGTGCTGTTATTGGTGAACACATACTTAGTCAGTATCAAGCCCGCTATCTCGACTTCCATCGTGCAACCGCCCGCGAACGCTATGAATTGCTGTTGCGGCGCTGTCCAGGCATCGTTGAGCATCTTGCATTACAGGATATTGCCTCGTTTCTCAACGTTACTCCCAAGACTATCAGCAAGATTCGAAAAGAAATCACATTTGCCCAAAAATAGAAAAACTCTTAACCTGGGTTAAGACCTTCACCCTCGGCATTCCTTTTGGGTCCTCGCCGGGAGCTTTGTTATCTCTTTTTCCTTACTTTCGCAGCATAAACAACAAATATGGATCATCTGAAAATTGTATTAAGACATTGGACGCCGGCAGACACATTGGAACTGATGAACCTGTGTAATGCTGTTAGTAGGCGTTTTCTATCTGACCGTCTGCCCAATCCTTATACAGAAAAGGAAGCGGAGGAGTGGTTGAAGATGGTTACCGGTAATGATGAAATTACTGGTATCTATCGGGCTATCGTATACGACGGGAAATTCATAGGCAGCATATCGGTTGAGAAGAAAGATGATGATGCAGAAATCGGTTATATGATTCTCAATGAATATTCAAACAAAGGGATTGGCACAGAAGCAGTCAGACAGGTATGCTCCATTGCATTCAAGATCTTATCGCTTGAACAAATAACGGCCAATGTCTTTCAGCCAAACATTGCTTCAATAAGGGTGCTACTGAAGAATGGCTTCAAGTATAAAGGTGCTATACCAAATGCCGTCATAAAAGATGGGAAT
>Ga0256407_10007682_pt1 | contig 16116 bp, 7 predicted proteins | sample RumenRJG_04DNA_FD_193489 | JGI IMG/M metagenome (GOLD analysis project Ga0256407, IMG submission 193489) | Bovine rumen microbial communities from Lethbridge, Alberta, Canada - RJG_04 | ecosystem: Host-associated > Mammals > Digestive system > Stomach > Rumen | place: Canada: Alberta | collected...
CGGGCGAGGAAGTCTCGATCTCGTAGAAAGGACCCATCACCTCGCCGGTCTCGGTGGGACCGTCGTTGTAGGAATTGATCACATCGCCACCGAAGCAGTTCTCCTGCGGTCCCCATTGGGCATTAACGTAATCCCTTGGTCCTGAGGGCACTGAGTATTTAAGGATATTCAGGACGCCCTCTCCGGAATCATAGCTTCCGCAAAGGCCGCAGGCGCTCCCGTCCGGAAGGCCGATCTTGGAGCGGAACTTTCCGTCGATCCGGAAATATATCATCCCGTCCCGGACGATCAGCCGGTCGGCGGGGATTTTTCCGAAATATTCATCATTGACCTTCTTCCCCTCAAACGCTTCATTATAAGGAATGAATACGACGGTCGAGGGGGACGGGGGATACATTCCCAGAAGCCAGACAGACGGCATGCCGGTCTGCTTGGTCCAGGCTTCCTGTCCGAGGTTTGTCAGGGTGTTGGCGGTGCGATAGGCAACAGGTCGGATGCCCTCGGGGAGTTTTATTCCCAAAACAGCCTCTATCCCAGCGGCTTCCAGAAGATTGACCTCCCTGCGTATCCCGATTCGGAACTCCCGCCCGGACGCGTTTTTAAGGACAGTCTCTTTCGTGAATATGGCTTCCGACTCGCTGGCGGATTCCACCTTGAAAGGTTCGGAATCGATGACGGCGGGGACATCCCAGTTGGCGAAGACCTGCTCCTCCTCCGGCCTAAAGAACCAGGAGAACGGGCCGCCTTCGGGACCGAGCCAAAAGCGTTCCTCTCCCCCGAACGGATTGAACTGGGGATTCGCGAACCCGGCGGCGATAGCCTTCCGGCTGATCCAACCGAAACTTTGGCCCTGAAGGCCGCTGGCCGCCGATGTCATCACCCTGCCCTGAAACTCAGGCACAAGCGACACCCTCGCCATGCCATCCGCCGAGACCAGCTCCACCACATTCAAACCTTTAGACTTGATAAAATCCAGATCCTGACCGTATGATCCCATGTCACAAAGTATTATAAACACAAATATAATTAACTCGAGCCGGAATATTACTATATTTGAGAAATAAACCCTACGCTGATGAATATCCGAACCACATTTCTCGCACTGATAACCATATTATTAACAGCTCTCGGGGCTTCCGCCCAGGAGACGCCGAGCCGGCATGCGGTGCCGGGACAGAGATACCTGAAAGAATACTGGGGACGCTCGGATCTTTACCTCCAGCACCAGGCCTTCTACATGCTGGACCTTGCGGACAAGGCCCTGGACGCGAACCCTCCGGCTTTGAAAATAGGCCGGGAGCGGGAGATGGCCATGCTGATGCTGGACGCCGTGACCCATGAGCCCGCCCCGATCGACAACCCCGCCGTGCTGGACTACCTCGCCCGGAGGATGGACAAAGTCCTGGAGGATCTTGACAAGCCTCTTAAGGGACGGAAGTCCTTGAGAATATACAAGTTATACAACTGCGGGATGCTTTTCCGGACCAGGGACCTGACCATCGCCGTGGACCTCAACGGCCGTGACGGGAAGCTCATTCCGGACGACATAATGAGAAAGATCGTCGGGCATGTCGATGTCCTCTTCTACACCCACAACCATTTCGACCACTGCGACAACCATGTCCGGGACTTCTGCCATAAGGCCGGAGTGCCGATCTACGCCACGGACGAGATATTCAAGAACGACATCCAGGTCAACCATGTCCGCAAGGACGACCTCTACACCTTCGATTTGGAGCTCCCCAATGGAAACATCACCGTCAATGTCCTTCCGGGCCATCAGGATGCCGTCCAGAACAACATCTGGATCGTCACTATGCCTAACGGCAAGGTCGTCGGCGCCACCGGAGACCAGTGGCTGAGTGGAGGAGAAGACCTTAAATGGCTGAAGGATATTCATTCAAGACTCCCCCGGATCGATGTACTCGCCATGGACTGCTGGATCCACGACTTCGACGAGCATGTCGCGGATTTCAATCCCCGCCTCCTCGTCTCCCAACACGAGAACGAGATCGGGGCCCACGGGATCGACCACCGGGAGGCCTATTGGATGACGATATTCAAAAACACGAAAGTCCATCAAAGCCAGACCCCCTGGCTCCTCATGACCTGGGGAGAATGGTTTGACTACAAATAGCTATTAATTAGCATCTTAGAAAATGCGCAGGAAAAAAGTTAAACTTTCCCTGCGCATTTTTCATTTTTTATGCGTATTTTTAACCTTGAACACAATTAACCACACGATTATTTTAACACACAATAACTAATCACACTAAGTTTAACAAACCTATCTTCTTATGCGTACAGTTGTCTCCACAGCTACAAAGCTGCTATTGACCGGACTGTTCTTATGCTGCACATGGCTTTCCATGTATGCTCAGAACACTATCCGAGGGACAGTCACAGACGAGAATGGTGAGCCCATTATCGGTGCGAGCATCGCTCTTGTCGAAGATGCCACGAAGGGAACAATTGCTGACCAAAACGGTAATTTCTCCCTTGTCGCCTCACCTGGGAACACCCTCAGGGTCTCTTCTATCGGATTCAAGACGATTGACATCAAGGTCGGGAACCAGGATGTTATCAACATCGTTCTCGAGAACGACATCGACCTTCTCGAGGATGCCGTCGTCATCGGTTATGGTACCGCTCGAAAGGCTGACCTGACCGGTTCGACATCCTCCCTCACAGGAGAGCGGATCAAGAACACCAGCTCACCTCAACTCTCCACACAGTTACAGGGCCAGATGGCAGGTGTCCAGGTTACCCGCTCAACCGGTGACGCCGGGAGCGGAGCGACTATCCGTGTCCGTGGTATCACGACCATGTCCACTAATGACCCTCTGGTCATTATCGATGGTATTCCCGGAAGCCTCGGAGATGTGGTTTCTGAGGATGTCCAGGACATCCAGGTCCTTAAGGATGCGGCAAGCGCGGCCATTTATGGATCCCGTGCCGCCGCTGGTGTTATCCTGGTCACCACCAAGAGGGCGAAATCAAAGGATTTTCACCTCAACTACAACTTTGAGTATGGTATCGATACCCCAACCACCCGTCCGGAATTCGTGAACGCCGTCGAGTGGATGGACGGAGCCAATGAAATGAAATTCAACGACGGCTCCGGAAACAGGTATTCGGATTATGCAAAGGATTTCCTTGACAGCTATCTTGCGAACCATGAGAAGGATCCCGACAATTATCCCAACACCAACTGGGATAGCTACCTGAGGAAGAACTGGGGACACCAGCGCCACTCTTTCAACCTGACCGGCGGTACCGAGAAATTGAAGACCAACGTCAGTCTCAATTACTTCAAGTCAGACGATATCCTGGAGAAGGCAAGATACGACAAATACAATATCCGTACGGCCAACGACTACCAGATCAACGACTGGATCCACGCTTCTGCCGACATCGCTTTGATCTATTCCAAGAACGATACTCCCTCCGGAAGCGTGAACTCATATATCCAGAAGGCTCCTATCTATGCCTGCTACTGGGCAGACGGCGAGCTGGCAGATGCCAAGGACGGAGATAACCCCTATGCCGAGACCTTGCTCCACGGACATAACTTGGGAGAGAATTTCAAGATGACCGGCAAGATCCAACTTGACCTCACCCCGGTGAAGGGTCTCACGATAACTGCCGCTGCTGCACCCAACTTCTCCTTCTATAAAGGAAAATCGCACAGCAAGTTCTACAAGATGCGCCGCCTCGACGGCTCCTATGTGTCCTCTGCAAAGACATCGGTCAGCGAGAGCAGAAATGATTCCAGGTCCCTGACGATGCAGTTCTATGCGAACTACAAACTCCTTCTGGGCAACCATTCCTTCGGAGCCATGGCCGGATACGAGGACTATACCTACATGTGGGAGAACAATGGTTCATCACGTAACAATTACACCCTGGACAACTATCCATACCTCAACCTCGGTCCTGCCGACTACCAGTTCAACAGCGGCAATGCCGGACATAACGCTTACCGTTCGGGATTCGGCCGACTGATGTATTCCTTCGCCAACAGGTATCTTCTCCAGGCCAACTTCCGAGCTGATGGTTCCTCCCGTTTCGCCAAGAGCAACCGCTGGGGATACTTCCCTTCATTCAGCGCCGGTTGGGTAATCTCCGAAGAGCCCTTCTTCAACAATCAGGGATTCATGAATTTCCTGAAACTGCGCGCTTCCTGGGGTAAGCTCGGCAACGAGCGTATCGGTTCCGAATTTCCCTACCAGGCTTTGCTGACATTCAGCACTAATCCAAGGATTCCGAATAATAAGACCGGTGTCAACGATATCGCCCAGACTGCGGCCCAGATCACCTATGCAGTGAACGACATCTCCTGGGAAACCACCACGACCTATGGCGCCGGAGTCGACATGAGCATGTTCAACAGCCGTCTCAGACTCTCCTATGACTGGTACTACAAGAAGACCGAAGACATGCTCCTTACCATCGGTTTCCCGTCATACTTCGGTTACAACGCTCCGGAAAACAATGCCGCCGATATGTATACCAAGGGATGGGATTTCGAGCTTTCCTGGAATGACCAAATCGGTGACTTCAGCTATGGCGCCAGCTTCAACCTTTCCGACTACAGGTCAAGGATGGGCTATATGGCGGACAAGCAGAGTTTCTCAGGATCCAAGATAACTGAGGAAGGTTCCTACTATCAGGAATGGTATCTCTACCAGAGCATGGGTATTATCCTTAATGAAGCTGCAATGACCGAAAACGGACAGAAGATTCCTGTCCTTACAGCCAATGACAAGCCGGGATGTATCCGCTATGAAGATATAGACGGTGACGGGAAGATCACTGCTTCCAATGACCGTGTCCGTTCCGGGAACTCCTTGCCGGAACTGCTCTATGGCGGCTCCATCTGGGCATCATGGAAGGGCTTCGACTTCAATCTCTCATTCCAGGGCATCGGTCATCAGAACGCTTACTGGTCTTGGGGCTCACAGCCTTATCTCTACACCGCCTACGCCTGCCCGAAGATCCTGCTCGACAGCCATTGGAGCACTGACAACTCCGATGAGGTTAATGCAAAGGTCAAGTATCCTATGATCACTACCAATACAAGCAACGTATATGCTGCCAGCACTTTCTATCTTTTCAACGGTGCATACTGCCGCGTCAAGAACATCACCTTGGGCTATACCATTCCTCAGAATATCACCAGGAAGATCAGCCTCAACAAGGTCAGATTCTATGTCGCCGCAAATGATCTGCCTGCCATGTTCCATAATTATCCGAAGGGTTATGACCCTGAATGGAACAAGACGGGAGACTATATCACCACATCCACAATTTTCGGTGTCAACATTACATTCTAAATCGAAAGCATCATGAAAAAGATAATTAACTTTATTATAGGAGTTGTAGTTGTCTGCGGTCTTGGTGCCTGCGCCAATCTTGACATTAACCCGCTGTCCGAAGGTTCCAGTGAAAACTGGTATTCCGATGAGACCGAAATACAGATGTCTCTCAATGACCTTTGGCGTCCCGACTTCTTCCCTATTGACGAAGTGTTCTGGAGTGATGACTGTTTGTTCAGGGACGGCAGCAATGAGATAACCGCCGGAACGATGACTTCGCAGTCTTCCACCCCGTCCACAAGATGGTCAACCATGTATAAGGGTATTTCCCGCTCGCAAAAGATCATCGCGGCCCTGGAAGGAGGCAAGGCCACCGGCGTCTCTGAGGCCAAGGTCAAGAGTTTCCTGGGGCAGGCCTACTTTATGATGGGCTTCGCATACGGAGAACTTACGATGTATTTCGGCGATTGTGTCCTTTCCAAGGCGGACATGACTCTTGATGAAGCCTTTACGGCCTCACGGTCACCTAAGAGCGAGGTTCTCGCTTATGCCTACGAATGCCTGGACAAGGCGGCTTCCATGCTTCCTGAATCTTATTCCGGCACACAGGTTCCGACCGTCGGAGCAGCCCTTGGATTCAAGGCCCGCTTCGCTCTATATCACGGAGACTGGGCAACAGCCGTAGATGCCTGCGAAAAGGTAATGGCCATTGCCGACAAGGGAGTTTACAAGCTTCACGACAATTACCAGGATCTGTTCAAGGCTGACAAGTCAGAAGAGCTTATGTGGTATTTCAAGGGAGACCTGTCACAGAAGGTTGGTATCGGAGTCATGCTCTCCAACCTCGGCCGAGTTATGATCCGCCAGGTCTCCGGAGGTGCAGCGAACCACAGCCCGAGCGTTCAGCTTGCCTGCGCATACACCTGCATCGACGGTCTGCCCATCGACGAGTCACCCCTTTACAATCCCAAGGATCCATTCGAGAACCGCGATCCCCGTATGAAGATGACCATCCAGCCGTTCAAGACCGCATACTCGAAAGACCTTGCGGAATACGAGCAGTCCAAGAAAGATGGCACTTTCCCCCAGAAATATCCTGAGTACATCAACCACGGATACGAGTACAATCCCAGTCCGTACGCCACGACCGTGTACAGGGTTTCGACCGGAACGATGGTCAACAACACCGATTCCAAGGCCCGCAACCAGCACTCAGCCTACAACGGTCTTATGCTGAAGAAATATGTCAAGGATTCCTGGATAGCCAACTGGACTACCACGAAGATCGCTGACAACGTCTATCCCTATCTCCGTTATGCCGAAATCCTCATGACTTACATCGAGGCCAAGAACGAATTGGGGACCGTAACACAGGCAGACCTCGACAAGAGTATCAACAAAGTCCGTGAAAGAGCTTACAATGGTAGCGGGATCGAATATCCGAGAGTGACTGTCGCCTCACAGGCTGAACTGCGCAAGATCATCCGTATGGAACGCCGCGTCGAATTCGCCTGGGAGAATGACCGTTACAACTGCCTGCGTCGTTGGGGCATCATGGAGAAGACCCATAATATCCCCATGTATTACCTTAACCGTGCCTGGTCCGGTGGCGCTGACTGGAACGGTAAGGTGGAAGGCTCCAACAGGACCCTGTCCGCCGACTTCTTGAAACATCTGAAGAACTGGGACGACGGTAATTACCCGTTTGGAGGCATTCCTAAGATCGACGAGAATGGTATCCCTGACGTCAAGTATATGGAAGACGCCGGCTACATCGTGCCTTTCTATCAGATGCATTTCGAGGCGCCGAAGAACTACCTTTGGCCTATCCCCGCGGATGATATCCTGGTCAACTCGAATCTCACCCAAAATCCTGGCTGGTAATGAATAGGCTATGCGCTTTATTCGCGGCAATAATGGTATTATTCATTTTTTGCCGTTGTGATAATTCAGAGTCTGATGTAACCTCCGTAGATGTTTGTGTCTACGGAGGCACATCCGCCTCTGTGACGGCCGCCCGCGCGGCCGCTGAAGAAGGCTGTGATGTCGTCATAATATGCCCGGACATCGTGCTCGGAGGAATGACCACCGGAGGCTTGGGAGCTACAGACATCGGCAACAAACAGGCTATAAGGGGAATGGCCAGAGAGTTTTACCGCGCTCTCGGGAAGCATTATGGAGTTGATGAGCAATGGAAATTCGAGCCGCATGCGGCGAGCGAGATTCTGGACAGTTGGGTAGTCAACCCGAAGATAAAGATCTTCAGGGAGTACTATCTGAAAGAAGTGGACAAGAAGGGCACGAGAATCCGGTCAATCACATGCGAGAACGCTTCTGGAAAGAAGACAATTAAAGCCAAATGTTTCATTGATTGCACCTACGAGGGAGACCTGATGGCTATGGCCGGAGTGTCTTACCATGTCGGTAGAGAGGCGAACAGCGTCTATGGGGAGACCCTGAACGGATATCAGCTGAGAGACCTGCTTCAATTCAAGGACAATGTGGATCCCTTTGTGGTTCCTGGAGACCCTTCAAGCGGTCTGTTGTGGGGAATCTCAAAACAAACGCCGAGGGCCCTCGGGGATGGAGACGATTATGTTCAGGCCTACAACTTCAGGCTCTGTTTGTCAAACGATCCGGCCAACCAGATTCCTTTCACAAAGCCGGATGACTACGATCCCGCCAGATACGAGCTTCTCGCGAGAATAATCCAAGCTGATCCGAATCCAGTCTATAACATGTATTTCGGATGGACTTTAATGCCTAACGGGAAAACCGATGTGAATAACAAAGGTCCCTTCTCTACAGACATGATCGGAATGAATTATGAGTATCCGGAAGCCTCATGGGAAAGGAGGAAAGAAATTATCCAAGCTCATAAGAGTTACACTTTAGGCTTGATGTGGTTCTATGTCTCCGATCCCAGAGTCCCGGCGAGCATGCGGGATGAGATCAAGAAATGGGGCTGGGCCAAAGATGAGTATCCGAAGACCGGTAATTGGACCCATCAGCTTTATATCCGCGAGGCTAGAAGAATGATCGGAGAATATGTCGCCACTCAGGCGGACTGTGAAGGGAAGGGTAATGTCCAAGACGGTATCGGATATGCCGCCTACACTATGGATTCCCACAACTGTGAGCGTCTCGTCATCGAGAAGGACGGTAAGCTTATGGTCAAAAACGAAGGTGACGTCCAGGTGCGCGGTGGTGTGCCTTATTACCCCATATCATACCGAAGCATAACTCCTAAACGTGAGGAATGTACAAATCTGCTTGTCCCGGTTTGCCTGTCCTCATCACATATCGCTTACGGTTCAATCAGGATGGAGCCCGTATTCCTGGAGCTTGGCCAGGTCTCCGGCATGGCCGCGGCAATCGCCGGCAAGAAGCCTGTCCAGACTATCGACATCACTCCTATCCAAGAAAAGGTTGAATACGGAGACAACCCAAAATATAAATAAACAGTTTCACAAGTTTATTACATGAAAAGACTTCTTATACTTTCTTTAGTCTCTATCGTATCCTTGCTGATGTCATGTTCCGGGAACGACAACAACTCCGGGACTACAGTAAAGGCTGACGTCTGCATCTACGGAGGCACCTCGGCGGCTGTAACCGCGGCCAGAGCGGCAGCGGAAGAAGGCCGCAAAGTGGTCGTTATATGCCCGGATGTGGTTCTAGGCGGAATGACGACAGGAGGACTGGGAGCGACTGATATCGGCAACAAAATAGCCATTATCGGATTGGCAAGACAATTCTACCGCGACCTGGGCAAGTACTATGGCGTAGATGAGCAATGGACATTCGAGCCATCAGTTGCCCAGAGGATTCTTAATAGCTATATGAAAAACGAGAATATCTCTCTTTACACAGGCTATTACCTGACTTCCGTCGCAAAAAAAGGAACCAGGATCCAATCTATCACATGCGAAGGAAGCGATGGCATCAAAACAGTGAAAGCTCCTGTGTTTATTGACGTGACGTATGAGGGCGACCTCATGGCAATGGCTGGCGTTAGCTACCATGTCGGACGTGAGGATTCGTCAGTATATGGCGAGAAGTGGAATGGTTCCCATATGTCAATATATCACCAATTCCCGGATGGAGTTGATCCTTTTGTGGAGAAAGGAAATCCCAACAGCGGTCTTCTCTGGGGAATCCAAGATTGGAAGATTAAAGAGGAGGGCAAAGGTGACAATTATGTCCAGGCCTATAATTACCGAATCTGCATGTCGAAGGATAAGGACAACCAAATACCCATCACCCGCCCGGCGGATTATGACCCGTCGAAATATGAGCTGCTTGTGAGGGTGTTTGAGGCTGACCCTGATCCACGCGTCAATAACTACTTCATATGGTCACTGATGCCTAATAACAAGACAGACATCAATAACCGCGGAGCTTTCTCAACGGACATGATCGGAATGAATCATGACTATGCGGAAGCCACATGGGAAAGGCGTAAGGAGATCATTGAGGCTCACAAGAGTTACACCCTTGGACTCATGTATTTCTATGCGACAGACCCGAGGGTACCTAAAGTGCTCCAGGATTGGGTCAAAGAATGGGGTTATGCCAAAGATGAGTACCCCGCGACAGGAAACTGGACCCACCAGCTTTATATCCGCGAGGCGCGCAGGATGATCGGAGAATATGTCGCGACCCAAGCGGACTGTGAAGGAAAGGCAGATGTGACAGACGGTATCGGTTATGCGGCCTACCAGATGGACTCTCACAATTGCGAACGCGTTGTGATTGAGAAAGACGGAAAGTTGATGGTGAAAAATGAAGGCGATGTCGAAATAAATGGTGGTGTTCCTTACTACCCTATCTCATATCGCAGTCTGACACCAAAGCGGGAGGAATGCACCAACCTTCTGGTTCCCGTATGCCTTTCAGCCAGTCATATAGCTTATGGATCTATCCGTATGGAGCCCGTATTCCTTGAACTCGGTCAAGTCTGTGGATTAGCCGCGTCAATCGCCGGAAAGAATGACGTGCAAACCATTGATATCAAACCGATCCAGGAGAAAGTCGGATACCCGACAAAACAATGAGACGGCGTTTATTCATTAAACAGGCAAATGCCGCGGCGAATCACCGCGGCATTTACGATTTTGAAGTGTCACTTCTCCCCAAACGCCTGCATGCTGAAACAATAAAATACAGGAAAGGGTTATTTTTGTACTATCAGTTCAAAACAAACAATACCACAATGAGAAAACTTAAAGTATTGATCGCCTTCCTCTGCATCCTCGCATCGTGCGGCAAAGCCCCGCATGTCTGCGTCTATGGCGGAGCGTCGGCCTGCGTCACCGCCGCGTATTCAGCGGCCCATGAAGGATGCGAAGTCACCCTTATCTGTCCGGAACCCACGATCGGCGGCATGACCACCGGAGGGCTCGGCCAGACGGACATCGGCAACAAACAGGCTGTCATCGGCCTTGCCAGGCAGTTTTACCGCAAGCTCGGCGACCACTACGGCAAGCTCGAGCAATGGCTCTTCGAGCCACATGTCGCTGAGGAAATATTAATGGAATATCTCGACAATCCCAAGATAACAGTCCTGACGGGCTACCGCCTTGAAAGCGTCGCGAAAGACGGGGCGAGGATAACCTCCGTCACCTGTCTGGACAAAGATGGGAAACCATTGACTGTCAAGGCAGACCAGTTCATCGACTGTTCCTACGAAGGAGACCTCATGGCGAAGGCTGGAGTCAGCTACACGGTCGGCCGGGAAGGCAACGATGTCTATGGAGAGAAATGGAACGGATCGTGGCTTATGAACGGCCACCAGTTCCCGGACGGGGTTGACCCTTACATAATCCCAGGGAAACCGGAGAGCGGACTCCTTTGGGGAATCAGCGACCAGACCATCAAGCCGGATGGCACCGGGGACAATTATGTCCAGGCCTACAACTACCGAATTTGCCTGACTGACAATCCGGAGAACATGATTCCGATCGAAAAGCCCGAAGGTTACGATCCCTCGAAATATGAGCTGCTTGTCCGTCTTTTCGCCGCACAGCCCCAGAAGAACAATAACATCAGCAGTTATTTCATCTGGAGCCTGATGCCAAACCACAAGACCGACATCAACAACTGTGGTGGCTTCTCGACCGACATGATCGGGATGAACTACTCCTATCCCGAAGCTTCCTGGGAGGAGAGGGACGCCATCCTGAAAGCCCACAAGGACTACACCCTCGGACTCCTGTATTTCTACCAGACTGACCCCAGGGTACCTCCGGCGCTTCAGGATTTCGTAAAGCGGTGGGGTCTCCCGAAGGATGAATATCCCCGGACCGGCCACTGGACCCACCAGCTTTACATCCGGGAAGCCCGCCGCATGATCGGGGAATATGTCGAGACACAAAAGGATGTTGAGCAGGAAGTAGTTGTGGATGACGGGATTGGCTACGCCGCCTACGGCATGGATTCCCACAACTGCGAGCGCGTCGTGATCGAGAAAGACGGCCGGATGATGGTCAAGAACGAGGGCAATGTCGAGAAGCATGTACCTGAGCCCTACCCCATTTCCTACAGGGCACTCACGCCTAAAAAAGAGGAATGCGAGAACCTTCTCGTGCCGGTCTGCCTGTCAGCCTCCCACATCGCCTACGGATCGATCCGCATGGAGCCCGTATTCCTGGAGCTGGGACAGGTCTGCGGATTGGCCGCCGCCTTTGCGGGCCCTTCCGGCAAGGTCCAGGAGATCGATGTTAAAAAGATCCAGGACATTCTCCGGACAGATCCCTACCTCAACGGCCGTGAGCCGGACACCCTTATCGACGAGGACTCGCCCTCCATCACGGGAAAAGAAAACTGGGAAGTCGTTTACGGAGGAGGATCTTACGGCCGCACTTACCTGAAGTACACCGGCTCCCCCGAAGACAACCGCCTGGAGTACAAGATTCCGGACACCCTTGACGGGGAATATTCCCTCTATACTTTCCAGCAGAGGAACGGTTGCGAGACCACCAAGTTTGTGATTGAGGCTGGCGGGGAGACCTCCGAGGTTGTTTTCAACAGGTCAGACCTCGTGTTCGAGGGGCAGACGCCCAGCGACTGGGTGAGCCTCGGCAAAGTCAAACTGACTAAGGGCCAGGGTGGCAGCGTCCGCTTCTCAACCGACTCAGGAGAGCTCCACGCCGACGCCCTGCTCCTAGTGAAAGAAAGGTGACATAACAAACAGGACTAATAGTCTTGAAGAATAGTTGATATTCTGGCAAGTTCCTCTCTTATTCAGCGACAACGAAACTACACAATCAGTACTAACATAGCAATTACCCCCATATAAGATATTATTTTATATGTCTGGATAAAGAACTATATTAGAGGACATAATTACAAGCCGTAGTGACATGAAACGCCTTTTGATATTCCTGATAGCGGCCCTGGCAACGCTGCCGCAAGCAAAGTCCCAGTCCATATTCCTCGAGGCTGAGGGATTCTCCGATCTCGGAGGCTGGACCAACGACAACCAGAGCATGATGCAGATGGGCTCTCCCTATCTCATCGCCCATGGACTCGGACGACCGGTGGCTGACGCCCAGACCGTATTCAACGCCCCAGAAGAAGGCACCTACCGCCTTTGGGTACGCACCAGAGACTGGACCAGAACCTGGGGCAGGACCGAGAGTCCGGGACGTTTCCAGGTGGTCATCAACGGCAAGCCCTCCTCTGAGACATTCGGAACCAAGACCGAAGAGTGGGCCTGGCAGGACGGAGGCACAGTCACTCTGACGAAAGGCGAAAACAAGATCTCCCTCCACGACCTGACAGGATTCGAAGGACGCTGCGACGCCATATTCCTGACAAAGGATCTGGAGTCAGAGGCTCCGGAGCCGACAACTGATTTCAGGCGTAAGGCGCTGGGGATCAAGGCTTCGGCCCTTCGGCTCCGCTCAGGGACCGGGAAGAAGATACGGAAATATGACTTCGTGGTGGTCGGAGGCGGTATCGCCGGGATCTGCGCCGCGATCACTGCGGCCCGTCTGGGCAGCACCGTGGCCCTTGTCCAGAACCGTCCTGTGCTGGGAGGAAACAACTCTTCCGAGATCAGAGTCGGTCTTTCCGGACTTATCTACAAGGAGCCATATCCCCAGCTCGGCCGGCTGATGGACGAGATCGGCGGCATCGGCTATTGGACCAACCGTGAGGCAGAGCAGAATCCTGACTCACCGAGGAGTAAGCATATCCTCGATGTTCTCAAAAAACATCCGGAGAAACACATCCACAACGCCGGCCCGGCCTCCAACTACGAGGATGACAAGAAGCTGGAAGCCGTTCTGAATGAACCCAATATCACCCTCTTCCTCAGCAAGCAGGCCATCTCCGCCAAGACCCGCGGAGGGAAGATCCGCTCCATAGTAGTCAAAGACATATTCACAAGCGAAGAGACAATTATCAAGGGACGTTTGTTCGCCGACTGCACAGGTGACGCCAACCTGGGTTTCATGGCCGGGGCCGACTACCGGATGGGCCGTGAGAGCAGGGCCGAGACCGGCGAGACGCAGGCGCCAGAGAAGGCGGATTCCCTCACCATGGGCACCTCGGTGCAGTGGTTTGCGTCGGCCCTTCGACTCCGCTCAGGGACCGAGGATGGCTCAGGGACCGAGGATGGCTCAGGGACCGGGGATGGGACCGGGTTCCCGGAGTGCCCTTGGGCTATCCAGTTCACCGACTCCACTTGCATCCCTATCGTCCACGGCGTGTGGGATTGGGAGACCGGTCTCGGAAGGGACCAGGTCGAGGAGATCGAGCGGATCAGGGACCATGGGCTGAGGGCTGTCTATGGTAACTGGGCGTACCTCAAAAACAGTCCCAAATTCAAGGAACAATTTGAGGATAAGCGACTTGAGTGGGTCGCCTGCATCGGCGGAAAGCGGGAGTCCCGCCGCCTGATGGGCGACGTGGTCCTCAAGGAGCAGGACTTCACAGAGAATGTCCAGTACGACGACGCCAGTTTCACGGCGACCTGGGGAATGGATCTCCACTACCCGAAGCCGGAGCCTGGGATGGAGGCTGAGGAACCGTTCAGGGCTACCAGCGTCACCAAGCACCATAAAGACTACGCCGTTCCTTACAGGTGCCTGTATTCCAGGAATATAGACAACCTTCTGATGGCAGGACGCGATATCTCCGTGACCCACGCCGCCCTCGGTACGATCAGGGTCATGCGCACCGGCGGGATGATGGGAGAGGTCGTCGGAATGGCCGCCTCCATCTGCAAGGACCATCGCTGCTCCCCAAGAGGCGTGTATCAGAAGTATCTCCCTGAACTCAAGGCTCTTATGACCGCCGGCGTGCCTTTCGCCAACATCGTGAAGCCAAACAAGGTTCAGCAGGATTGGGCTGAGGCGGAGATCGGTGTGCTGCTCCACCTCGACATGCCGGTGTTCCATCCTGAATATAACCACAGGGAATATGGCACCCACCCGGATCCGGCCACGTTCAATCCGTCCGAACTCAACACGGACCAATGGCTCGAGACAGCCGCCAAACTGGGGGCTAAATATGCCGTCCTCACTGCCAAGCATGGCAGCGGTTTCACCCTTTGGCCGACTTCCACACACGATTACAACATCAGCCGGTCCCCATGGAAAGACGGGAAAGGAGACATAGTCAAGGACTTTGTCAACTCATGCCATAAATACGGCATCAAGCCGGGAATATATGCAAATATGGCCACCAACGGGTATCTATGGGTGGATAATCCCGGACTGGTGCAGCCCGGATCACCTATCACCCAAGAGCAATACAGCGACATCATCGTGCGGCAACTGACCGAGCTCTGGGGCAATTACGGGCCACTGTTCGAGGTCTGGTTTGACGGAGGCATCCTATCTCCCGCCCAGGGTGGAGCGGATGTGGGATCCCTGATAAAAAAACTGCAGCCCGAGGCTATCGCTTTCCAAGGTCCATACGGTTATGAGAACCTGATCCGCTGGGTCGGCAATGAGGTCGGTACGGCTCCTGACCCTTGCTGGGCTACGGCTGACTCCACGACCAATTCCGACGGGGTCAAGGTCGTGACAGGACTTAACGGCCGGCCGGACGCCCCGTTCTGGTGCCCGGGAGAGTCCGATTTCACCCTCCGGAGGCAAAGCTCCTTCGGTGGCGGATGGATATGGCACGAAGGACAGGACGACATGTTGTATTCCATTGATGAACTGATGGATAAATACGAGACCAGTGTCGGTCGCAACACAAACATGCTCCTGGGACTCGTGATCGACAACAGGGGCCTGATTCCTGAAGCTGATGTCAAACAGGCCGAGAAATATGGCGAGGCGATTCGCCAGCGCTACGGAACGCCTTGTGCCGAGACCTCCGGCAAATGCTCTCAGTTAGAGTTGAATCTCAAGACACCCACCGTGGTGGACAGGGTTATCATTCAGGAGGAAATCGCTGAAGGTGAGAGGGTTCTGACCTGGCATCTGGAAGGTGTCCGTCCGGATGGATCGACAGCCACTCTCTGCGAGGGGACCAACATCGGCCATAAGCGCATCGCCCGATTCGACCCTGTGGAAGTTTCTTCCCTGCGGCTTGTCATAGACAGCTATAAGGTTGAACCCATTATCCGCCGCCTCGCGGCTTTCAACACAAACGGTTAGCATTTAAAAAAAGCATATTCAGAAATTATGAAAAAGTTCCTATCTCTATCTCTCCTGGCTTTGCTGGGAGCGTTTTATGCCGACGCGAAAGTGACCCTACCCTCTGTTTTCAGTGACAACATGGTGTTCCAGCGCAACAGCGAGGCCGCCATCTGGGGCTGGACCGACGGCAACGGAAA
>Ga0256407_10007683_pt1 | contig 16115 bp, 13 predicted proteins | sample RumenRJG_04DNA_FD_193489 | JGI IMG/M metagenome (GOLD analysis project Ga0256407, IMG submission 193489) | Bovine rumen microbial communities from Lethbridge, Alberta, Canada - RJG_04 | ecosystem: Host-associated > Mammals > Digestive system > Stomach > Rumen | place: Canada: Alberta...
CCTGAGTTCGTCGCCGTCGGGGTGATAACCCTGAAGCATTGCCTGAGGTTCATGTCAAGGCTGGCGGACGGTATTAGCAACCTATAGTGTGGCATGGCCAATCCCACAAGAAAAATGATTGACCCATTTTTTAGACATTATCCCATAGAGTGATACTCAGATGATAGGTACGGATGATTTACCGTTTACTGAAAAAGCCTTGTAACTACAGGCTTTCTGTAGCTACAAGGCTAATCTTTTTTCGTTTCACTATGTCGTTGCTTTTGCCCTCAGTGCGTCATGTCGGCAGCTTCAGCTTTAGTGTAAGTCGGACGTTAAAGGGCGTTGTAAGGGGACAGCTTCGCGATTATTCGTACTCGATTGATGATACTGTATCCTGTGTACTTTGGTTCCTTTTCAACTATATCTTGTATAGATATCCCAGAGTTTCCGGGAATTCTTTTGTTTCTCCATCAAAAATGCGACCAGAATGCGACCGGCTAACCGCCCAATTTCTCACTTATCATCATAATGCCCACCACATTGGATTACGGTTATCGTATAGTCATCAACACTAAAAATCAGACGGTTTTTCTGATCTATACGAACACTTGCATACCCGCTGAAATCTCCCTTAAGCATTTCTACCTTGCCATAGGAGCATTGATACCCGTTTCGAATAATATCTTTCAGTAGTTATTTGTCCTTTTCAGCGTTGCCTTTTCTGCCTGAAGCGCTTCATATTCGTTCCAGGCATCAGACTGCCATAGTATATTCCGCATAATCAGGCCTCTATGATATTATGCTCAACAACTGAACCTTTTTTTACATCTTCAATACGGTGTTTGCCTGATCTAATTGAAAGAAATAATTCCAACCAATCTGTGCAACATCTTCAAGCGGATACAAATATAATACGAGTCTTGAAGTCAACGGAAACACCAATGCTTTTGGTCTGTTCAGATAATCTTCATTATACGAAGGCCACTGCACAAACGGTCGGTCAGAAGTGAATATTACGTCATCAGAAGCCATACCAATCTGATACGCCATACCACTCAGATTTGCTAAAGCACTTCGGATTATTGTCTTTTGATCCCATTCTGGGTCTAATCCCAGGGGAAGCAAATTCAGAAGCGTGAAATTCCTTGCTTGCTCCTCTGATATGCCTGGATTAGTTTCTTTCAAGAAGTCAATTCCCTTTTCTATTGTGTCCGGATCCCGATACAACAATGCAGTGATAAAAATTATAAGTAAGCTCTTTTCTTCTTCCGAAAGAAATGTTGTACAATTCAAACATTTTTCATTTTGTGCTCGCTCTTTTATTGAACGAAATGCATTGCTGACAGCAGCCTCAATCTTGCCGAATGTCTTTTCGATTGTATTACGAGCAATGAAAGAGCCATCAGCATTTCTCAACTCATACAAGTTCTTTTCAAAACATATATCCTGAACATTAACTTGAACAGGCGTCTGGTGCATTGTTCTTACATTATATTGCCATATGAATGCCTTCTCTTTATTCCCTTTCTTTTTTATTTCTGAGAACCCTTTAAGATACATTCGTGAGAGAAAATGCTCATCTTCAGTATAGTTTTTATCGTTTGGCATCCTTTAACCTCTAAGATCAGATTCGATAAACATGATTGGGATTCGCCTCATTTGAAAAAAAGACCCATTCTCAAATTCCCTTCATCTGTGAATACTGATCAATAAGCGAATCCAAATTACGCTTTACATTTTCAATATTCTGGCTTGTGCTATTGTCATCAATCAAACCGGCTGATGAATGCGATAAAGGATTGGCATTTCTCAAGTCATGTGCTTGTTTGATAATAGCATCGGCATTTACGATGCCAGAATATAGAGCTTTAAAAGCTTTATCATGATAATAGCTCTGATAGCTAGGGCCATTCTTCTTTGCCCTTCCTCCGGTCTGATATGCCATATCAGCAGATATCCTATCGAAGAAAGTCTTGAAGAAGGCGTACGAGCCAAGGTGATTCGACCTCTTCTGCTCACACAGACTCATGAAATACAAAAACGTTGCTTTCTTATCATTTCCGATACAGCGTAGATATCTATTTGGTTTTTCTCTATGGGTACGTCCTATAAAGCCGGTCTTACAATTGTATTCGTAATAAGCATAGAGATGCTTACTCTTCTCATAGAGAACATCTAGTAGATCAATGTGTTGGAACTTGCTTTGAATCAAATAGGAGATGGCAATCGTTGTATCGTATGAATTCCACACACCCATACGATTCCTTTGAAACAGCTGATTTAGCATAGCTCTGATTGCTCTGTCTCCGCCCGCCTGTATCACCATTACTGACAGTCGCTTTGGATCGATTGAGAGTATTGACACATCTCTCTTTATGATACGTTCCAAAACATTAGAAACTTCTTCCGATTTCAGTTCTGCCCTGTTATCATATACCAGATAATTGAAGACCTCAGTTGCTGTAAACTCAATATCATCCCGGTAGAAATGCTTTTCGATCAGATTCATATAGGCAGAATTAGTCAGACCCGTTGCACCTATTTGTTCATAAATGTCTTCAAGAAATCTTTCCAGTTCGCCAGCGAACATTGCACATAAATCAGCTTCAATCTCATTTACATACTCGTCATACAACGATTTCTTCAAATCGTCATTGATTTGTTTTGTCTGCTTCCAAGCACACTTGCTAGCATTAATTGCCAGTCCGTATTCCTTCAACAGCGAAGAATATTCGTAAATCACAGCATTGTAAATCTGATTGAGTCCCTTCGTATCCCTGTTAGATGAGAAAAGGATATACAAATCATCCACATAACGGATCATTCTGAATCCAGTAATTCCAGGAACGCGAAGTCTGAGAAAATCATAAAGGTCGCAATCAATCGGATCCAGGTACACCACTGTCGCCAGATATGAGCTTGAAACACTGTTTTCGATAAGCGGAAACACCCCATCACCGCAATACAGCAACAATTCTTTGTAAAGAAGAAGTTGCGCCTGAGGAATTGTATCATCTCCACGGTTGCAAATCGCATTTATTCGTTCTATCAATGTATTGACATTGATGGTATTAAAGAAATTCGTGACATCTGTCTTAATATAGTATTGGTATCCTTCAGCTGACGCATTGATATCTTTGAAGAAGTCATCATAATCCTTCTTGTACTTCGCCCTTTTGTACTTGAGATTTCCTGCATAGTATACAGAGATATCAACTGGTCTTGTGGAGGAGTATTTCTTTGATACTTCCATTCCCACAGACTGCACCACCAGATAAAGCAACGGTGATATCAAGGCAGAGTTTCTGAAACTACCATCGCCTTTCTGGATGTAATTCTCTGAACACAGCATAATCTCAGGGAAGAGCACAAATCCTCCAGTCGCAATGTACTTTTCAAAAAAGTCCTCACTGCATATTTCATCTTTATCAGAATCTGAAAGTTTTGAAAACGGAAACCATTGAAGATAGGACTTTTGCGTTTTTTCTCCAAGTGAGAAGTACATATTGCATATTTCTTTCCACGTGTCATACGTGATGCCAAACATACTTCTCACCCCTCTCGTCTACTCCTATGATAAAGCGATTTTTATTTGCTCAGCCGTATCTCCTAAATCTGTTTCCTCGACAAGCGGCAATAATACAACCTCAATTACTATTCGATTACGCTGCCAACGCATTTGCATTGACCTGTTCGATCACTCTCCGGATTCCCATCCAGACAGTCAAATCTGTAAACACCTCTACAATGCTACCCTGATCCGTAAATGGAGCCTCCTGCAGTACTGACAGGTCTTTCATCATACCGTTGTGAACAATATACTCCACGATCTGATTGACAAAATAGATCTGACGGCTGTCCAGATGTGTTTCATCCAGATATTCTGCGAAGGCGTTTTTTGCAGCATTCATATCGAGGCCAACGATCTCCCTGACAAATTCGCCCAGCGGTTTTTCACCATATTCCGCCTGATACTCCTGTCTTGTACCGATCTCGCTCCACAGGATTTCTTCCAGAACTTTTACATCCGCACTCGTCAGTGGCACGTTACTCTTCAGTTTGGCAATCACGGCATTATCCTGATGCTGCCGGACATAATACTCAGCCTTGGCCTTGTAGTTTTTCAGGTCGTCGCTGTCCAGTTCCGACTCCTTCCAGTCTATCGAAAGGATCTCATCATCAAAATCCGTATCATAAATGATCTTGCCGGTCGGGATATACTTCATCAGATCCCGCAGGTTCTCGCGGATATGCTCAAACTCATCGATCCCGGCGTTGTCCAGATAATCCGTATGCAGGATCCTGTCGATCAGCTCCGCCTGCATCATGATCTCCGGGATATTGGCCACACTGGCCACTGCGGAGACTTTTTTCAGCAGGTCGTGCCGGGCCCGTCTGTACTTCTTCCCGGCCAGATAGGCAAGCTGAATTCCATACATCAGGGCATCGAACCGCAGAGCTTTGGCATCATCGTTTTCCGGCTCGATCAACGGAGCCAGCTCTTCCCGAACCATGAGCGTATCCTCATAGGTCAGGGCTTGATAATTCTCAGGAACGGCATACTGATCCACATACCGGAGATGCTGCCGCACCGCAAAGTTCTCCCGGTTCAACTCCTGCACCTTTCCGGTCATATGTTCCACCAGGGCTTTCCGGTAGGTGATCAGCCGCTCGGTCTGATACTGCAGATCCTGAAGCTTATACGTGATCTCGAACTGCAGGCCGAAAATGGCCCCCTGCAGGGCAATCATGTTTGCTGTGGGCTTGCCTTTGTTCATGCGGAAGAACTCAAAGTTTCCGCAGAAATCGAAGATATAGAACTTGTCCTTATCGACACCGTCGATAAGCCCCGGGCAGAGGCGTGTACCACGCCCGATCATCTGCCAGAACTTGGCCTTGCTCATGACCTTCTTGAAGAAGACCAGGTTCAGCACTTCCGGTACGTCGATGCCGGTGTCCAGCATATCAACAGAGATTGCGATCTGCGGCATTTTCTTCGGGTCGGAAAATTCGTCGATTGCGCTCTGAGCGTAGTTCATATAATTGTCGATGACCCTGGCGTAACCGTTCAAATGCGGATACTCTTTTCCGAACACCTCCAGGATCTTCTCCGCATGAGTGTGGTTCTTTGCAAAGATAATCGTCTTTCCGATCTTGTTGCCATAATCGATCTTGAGGCCATGCGTCATCAGAATGTGAAGCACTTCGCGGATCGTATCCTCGTTGAAAATCCATTCGTTCAGCGCTGAGGAAGCGATACTTTCCGGCAATTCGCCGTTTTCATCTTCGAAGGTATCTTCATAAATCTCTTTGTCTTCATCGGAAAGATCATAATAGACAATACCCTGTTGGATGAACTTCAATGTCGTTTCCACGGACATAAAGTCCACCAGGTAGCCGTCCTGTACCGCCTGGGCAAGTTCATAGCCATAAGTCGGTACACCGTTTTCGAGTTCAAAGATGGAGTACGTATTCTTATCGATCTCATCCTTCGGCGTTGCGGTCAAACCCACCAGAGGAGCATCGAAGTAATTGAAGATATCTTTATATTTGTTATAGATCGACCGATGGGCTTCGTCGCAGATCACCAGATCGAAATGACCGCAGGAGAAAAACTTACCCTCCTCATCCCGAACCGAATCAATGCAATTCATCATGGTCTGGTAGGTAGAGAATACACCGTGAGCAGTATAGTTGTCCTTCTCTTCGCAAAGGTTGGTAACAGACAGATCCGGCAACAGATTCACAAAGCTTCGTTTTGCCTGGGTCACCAGAGAATTTCGGTCGGCCAGAAATAGGATGTTCCTGATCCAACCCTGTTCTAACAATACCTTTACCAAGGCAATGACCGTCCTCGTCTTTCCGGAGCCGGTAGCCATGACCAAAAGTGCCTTGCGGCGGTTCTTCTGTCCGAAGGAGTCGCATACAGCCTTGATCGCCGCTTCCTGATAGTACCGACCTGCTATGTTCTTATCTACAACGATATATTTCAGGCTGGACCGCATACTCTGCAGGTTGAAGAGTTTTTCCAGATCCCGCTTGGAATAGAAGGCTGCGACCTTTCGCTCCGGATATTGGTTGTCCACGATACGGGTATCAAATCCATTGGTCAAAAATACGACGGGACGGCGCCTCTGCTTCTGCTCGATCAGATCGGCATATAACTTCGCCTGCTGACGTCCTTTTGCCACGTCTACACACGTTCGCTTGGCCTCGATCACCGCCAGAATTCGTCCGTCGTCTCCCATCAGCACATAATCCGCATAGCCGACTTCAGATTTATTGGGCATACCGGGGATCTCATACTCATTGATCCAGTTTTTTCCCTCTATCCACCCTGCATCTTCCAGCATGGCGTCGATATAGAGCTTGCGAGTCTTATATTCAGAGATGTCAAGCGGTTTGGGGACATATGTCTGCTGCTGCTCGGCACGACGGGCAGTCAACTCCTCCCGCAGGGCAGCGTTCTCTGACATCAACTCTTCCAACTTCAGTTCCGCCTCGGTATCAATGACCGGCATGGCTGCAAGAGACTCCTGTTCCAAAAGGGCGGGATCGTATGTACCTTCCTGATAATCATCGGCGTAGCAATAGGCCACAAAATCCAGGAAGATATAGAGATTCTCCAGGCATAGCGCAGCCTGCTCTTTCGTGATCCTTCTCCCTGCATGCGCGGCGACGTTGCCTGTCTTCCGGATATAGTCCATGCGGCGAAGTAAACTATCATCCACGATATCCCGGAATTCGTCTGTATTCATCAGGCTAATGAGATTGTCCTGATAGGGCATCACCAGCGCCGCATCCACGGAATACATCCATTTAATCGCAGACTCCATTGACCGGCGGCAGTTCAGTACGCAAGCCGCAGGATCGATCTGATAGATGCGCTCCGCAGCTGCAGCTGGTTCTGCAAAAGGAGCGAAATCCTGTTCTTTTATGAAGAGGTCAAAGTTGGTCATCTCTTTCATTCCTCTCAATTACATCCTTCAGACAATACCAGAAAACTGTATTGAGAATGTCTGTGAAAATCCATAGCATTTTTGCCACAAAGAACGGCATCATTGTTTCTGTTGAAACATTGGCCCAATGCGCAAGAGAATTCCTTATGTTCTGTCCGACGTTCGCAGGTGGTGTACGCTGCAGGAAGAACGATAAGTTCTTAATATGGCTTTCTCCAAAGACGTTTACCATATAGGTATTGCTCCCGACGAGCAATTCACCAATAGTTGCTTTGTTGATCGGTATGTACCGCTCGTCCTTTGCCAGATGCAAATACAGAATTCGCAATAACTTTTCTGAGAGAGCACACGTATACATAGATGCTCCATAGCACATTCCACGTGTCGCATCGTTGCTGATTTCCAAATTGTTCGCGACTAATTGTATCAAGGCAGAAAGCATTCCCACATCTTGCTGAAGCTGTTCTCCCTCGATATTCAACTGCTCAATTATCAATTGCACAGCAGATGCCACAAGGTTCAGGTAATCATTTAGTGTGTCCTGATTTCTGAGTATGCCTATCAGTGTACCTGTTCCAACACTCGTCATGATTGAGAGCATCTGCTGATGGCGCATAGTAAAGAAGTCGTCGGTGGGGACATTGGTGCTGACAAGATCGAACAGGGAATGCTTTGTCTCGGGCTCTCTTGACAACCGGCTGATGCATGTAATGGCTTCTTCTTCAGGCTTCAAATCATGTGTTATAGATAACAGGCGCACTTCCCAGTTTTCTGTTTTCTTCCACCTACTGATAATCTCTTCAACAGGGATTTCATAATGAAAAGACTGACCTCTCTCAAGAATGTTCTTTGACAAAAGATCTGCCGCTGCTTTTGCATGTTCAGCGAACTCATTCGCCAAAGGGCTTTGAATCCGCTGTAAAAACAAGTGGAATTTACGTATCGTCCTTTCAACCTGCATTATATTGTCAATCGTAGCTGTCTCACTCAGTGCTTTAATATCCTCCGCAAGCACCGCTACACGCTTTTCTACAGTCTCCTTTAAACTGCTTTTTCCTTTGTTCAGGATATGACTCCATATATCCAGGGTCTTTTCAACGCGAAAAGAGTTAATTTCATCCAGACGTCCAGTAGGGTAAATGGATTCGAACAAATCCGGATTCTGCTCAAATGTCTTTTCAAATTGATCGAACCGATCAATCAGTAAATACCCATAGTCTTTACACAGAAAAGCAAACGTATCTCTGCTTATCCCCGTACTGTATTTTGCAACGAGATCAATCGTGGCAAACCGGACATCGTGGGATGCTTTATCTTTATTAAAGATATCTTGAATATTACCGTTGATAAACTTTACAACGTCTCCGTTTCCAACAACTGAGAGCGCTTTTTCGGCATTATCGGAAAGCTTGGAGATTATATCTTTATGCGCGTCTTGCAATAGCGCAGGAATAACCTCGCGCATACCAACAAGCTTATGGGAGAGCAAATAAAGAAAATAATCATCCAAACTGGACAGCCCTGTTAAAGGATATCGAGAGTATAAATCATCAAATACATCTGGATTCTCAACAATTGACTTGACCTCCCAAACAGTCCCCAAATCCTGAGGGCCATAATTGCGAAGCGATATAATGATATTCTTGCTTTGAAATAAATCTTGAAGAGAATCCATCATTATCTCCCTGCTGTTACCTTAACCAAAATACTGCTGCATCAGGCTGTCAAACAGGACTTGTGCCTCATCCAGTGCTTTCTGTACGGCAACTTTTGATTTGTCGACTTGTTTAATAAACGCCACAAATTGTTTCTGCAGATTAATCGGCGGCACTATAAGCACTAAATCCTCTATCTGCTGTTTAGTAATTGCTTCTCTTGTTGCACCTCCAGCAGTTGCTATGTTCCACAATAATCTCTGGTAATTATCCTCTGTAAACATGCTGCAAACAAATTCTGGCAAAAGGTTTTCTTTACACCTGATAATTGAAACGTGCTGATTAACTCTTGCAGGAAGCAAATTATCTGGAACAACACAACATCTTGCTACCGAAGCTCCAGTAATATTAAGCAAAACATCACTTTTCTCAATGGTCACACTATCCAGTTGTTCAGCTTGCTCTTCTGTTATATGAGCTAAATCTTTATATTCAAACCTATTATTGTAAACATTCATGCTACGAATTAAGGATATTCCCTCATCACAATAGCTTTCCCTGCCGCCCTTTGGTGTAGCTCCAGATCCAATCTTACTCATCAAATTCTTACATGAATCAGTATTCCAGTTTTTTGCATTGGTAACCGGATTTCCAAAGAGCTCGACAAATCGGGCTTTGATAAGGTCATCTAGTTTTCTTAATTCTGCTTCTCTATGCCGGATAATGGAGTCGATTTTGACTAAAACATCTACTGCTTGATGACGATTGGCACTATTCGGCCAATTCACTGACAAAGAATCTATGTGCTCGTTTCTAATATTGTTTATATTAATCCCGATAGCAACTGCGGATATCTCTCGTCTGTATATAGGGCTCTGGAAATACATGGCAATGTATTCTGCATCATCCAAGCAGTTTGGTCGTACCACCTTGCAGAACGCGCCAAAAGTTGCCTCCTGTTCAAAATCCACAGATGCGGCTTTGCCAACCAAATTCTTGCTTCCGCTAGAAGCGCAGATAAGAATGTCTCCGCGCCGAAGGATTTGCTCCTTGGAAACTTTTCTTCGGTCAACATATACCACATCATCAAAATTGATTTGACCGTCAGCTATGTTATTGGCTCGCAGCAGAATAATAGAATTCTCACCTAGAGTATCATGCAGATCATCCGGTTTATATGATACGCCTCGAATTTGCTTTATAAGCGTTTTCATTTTCTGGACGTCCATTTTGTATCCTCACGCTTTTTAGTATATAACAAGCGTATTGCCTGTTTCGTTTTTCTCGACCTTCACTCTCGCTAATTGTAAGTCTTTTAGTATGCGTTCAAGTTCTTCCTGTGTCGTTTCTTTTGTTAAGCGAATTACAGCATAATCATCTAAACCGTTATGGATTATTTGGGCTTGTTGTACGTTTTCTGCCTTAACAGTATTCTTTATTCGTGTTGCTGCAGACAAGCTCTTCCATCCTATGATACCAACTATTATTCCAATTATCCCAACTCCAGTATTGATCCAAGTAACCCATTCCATGCTTTTTTCTCCTACATTTATAGCCCTAAGAGTTCCCGGAGCGCATCCATCTCTGCGCCGATTTCCATTTCCAGCTCATCCAGCTTCGCCATGATCTCGCTCGAAGGAGGATACTCTATGGCCTTATATTCTGTCTGTTTATATTTATTGATGGAAAGATCGTAATCATTGCCGACGATCTCGTCTTTCGGCACAAAGAAGCTCTGCTCCGTGCGCTTCCGCTCCTGTTCGGCCTCCAACGCATGGAACCGGGCGATGATATCCGGGATATCGTTCTCCTTGGTCTCGCTGCGCTTGTCGTCCAGGCTGTAACCGTCGGCCTTCATGTCGTAAAACCAGACCTTGTCCGTGCCGCCGTGGCCGGTCTTTGTGAAGATCAGGATGGCGGTGGACACGCCGGCGTAGGGCTTGAACACACCGGAGGGCATGGAGATCACGGCCTCCAGCCGGTTGCCCTCGATGAGTTCCTTCCGGATCGCCTTGTGGGCGGTGGAGGAGCCGAAGAGCACGCCGTCCGGGACGATGCAGGCGCAGCGGCCGCTGACTTTGAGCATCCGCAGGAACAGCGCCAGGAACAGCAGCTCGGTCTTCTTGGTCTTGCAGACTTTCAAAAGATCAGTGGAGACGATGTCCGCATCCAGGCTGCCCTTGAAGGGGGGATTGGCCAGGATCAGGGTGTATTTCTCCCGGTCCGGGTTCTGGTCGGACAGGCTGTCCCGGTACTCGATGAAGGGGTTGTCCACGCCGTGGGTCATCATGTTCATGGCGCCGATGCGCAACATGGTGCGGTCCATGTCGAAGCCATGGAACATGTGGTTCATGTAGTGATCTTTGTTCTGCCGGTTGAAGAAGACCTCCTGCTTGCGGTTTTCTTTCAGGTAGTCGCTGACCGCCACCAGGAAGCCAGAGGTGCCGCAGGCCGGGTCGCAGACCACGTCGTCCGCCTTGGGCTCCATCATGTCCACCATCATGCGGATGATGTGACGGGGTGTGCGGAATTGGCCGTTGACGCCTGCCGTAGCGATCTTGGAGAGCAGGTATTCGTACACGTCGCCGCGGGTGTCGGCGGCCTTGAGCTGCGCCATCTGCTCATAGATGCCGTCCATGGCCGTGACGATCTTGTCCAGCATCAGCGGCGTCGGGATCTTGAAGATGGCGTCACCCATGTATTTGGAATAGGCGCTCTCTTTATCGCCGTGCAGGTTTTTGATGAAGGGAAAGACCCATTCCTGCACGGTGCTGTACATCTTTCCGGCGGGGAAGTCGTGGAACACGCTCCACTTGAGCTGGCTGCCGTCGATGGTACGGTCCCCGATCTGTACTTCTTTGGCAAATACGCTCTCATAGGGCAGGCCGAGCATGGCTGCTTCCTTGGCCCTGATGTTATCGGAATCGTCCAGGTCATGGATGAACATCAGATAGGTCATTTGCTCGACGACATCAAGCGGATTCGTAATGCCGCCTGTCCAGAAGATCTCCCAAAGGCTGTCGATTTTGCTTTTCAGTTCACCAGTCACCATGTCTTTACTCCTTCTCCCAGTTCCACGTGTAGGAGGTATAGCGGCCTCCGCCGATCTTGATGATCTCGTCGTTGTCCATCAGTTCTCTCAATGCCCGTTCCGCCGTCTTCTGGCTGATATCCGGGCACTGCTTCATGATTTGCGTTTTTGTGATTTTCCCTGTGGTGCTGCGGATGATCTCGCGCACCCGTTCCGGTTTTGAGAAGCCCCTTGTGATCAGGACGTCTACCCTGGAAACGAATTCCCGGTAGGCCGCGATCACGATACCGAGCATATACCGGACGAAGGGGAGATAATCGTTTGCGCCTTCATGCCAGCCGGTCGAGCTGTCCTGCAGAACCTCATAATAGGTGGTCTTGCTGTCCGCGATCAGTCGCTCAAGGCTGATATATTTTCCGACAAAATACCCGGAACGATACAGCAGAAGAAGCGTCAGCAGGCGGCTCATGCGGCCGTTTCCATCGTTGAAGGGATGGATGCAGAGAAAGTCCAGGATGAACATCGGCATCAGCAGAAGGGGATCCAATTCCGGATCCGAGAGGGCTTCCTGCAATGCGCTGCACAGGGAATCCATTGCCTCCGATGTTTCCCATGCCGGGATCGGCTGGAACCTGACTCTCTTGGTCCCATCCGGAAGCTCCTCGGCAATGATATTATCAGAGTTCTTGAAGCTGCCGCCGATAGCCGAATTGCTGAATTTATAAAGATCCCGGTGCAGCTGCAGGATCATGCCCGGCCTGACGGGAATAAAGTCATAGTTTTCGTGGATCGTGTTCAGCACATCACGATAACCGGCGATCTCGCGCTCGCTCCGGCCCTTGGGGGTCGTCTTGTTCATCACGATCTTTTTTAACCGGTCGTCGGTGGTGATAATGCCCTCGATACGGTTGGATGCCTCTGTGCTCTGGATCTTCGCGATCTCCAGCAGCTCGGACAAGGCGTCCTTCTGTGCTTCTATGAAAAGATTCTGCTGACCCTTCTGCTCATGGATCTGCGCCAGATATGAAACGATCTCAGGAGACAGCAGTTTCTGATATTCGGTTTTGTAATTCAGTGTTCTCATTCAATTTCCTCTTTTCAGAGTTTAACATAGTCATTTAGCTACTGTATGACACAGTTGCATCTTATCATGAACTCTGTCAAAAGTCAATTCAACAAGGTCATTTAAGCCAGAAATGACTATGTTAAATTATTCAATGATGATAATAGTCGCACTTATATTTTGGGGAAACACATTCTCCCTTATGTACCTGCGCCGGTCGTCCCTGAAACGTCCTCTCCGGATAGGAAAGGAATGAGTATTGATCATTTCAGTATTCTCTTTTGAGCTCCTTACGATCCGTGATATGGCGTTACGTTGGGTGTCGTTTCTTGGGTTTGTCAAGGCGTCAGGGTATGAAAAAAGCCTTGTAACTACAGGCTTTCTGTAGCTACAAGGCTAATCTTTTTTCGTTTCGCTATGTCGTTGCTTTTGCCCTCAGTGCGTCATGTCGGCAGCTTCAGCTTTAGTGTAAGTCGGACGTTAAAGGGCGTTGTAAGGGGACAGCTTCGCGATTATTCGTACTCGATACCGGCGGAACGTTGCTTAACGTATATCAGTTAAGTTTTGTGTGTTTTCAGCCGGTTTTTTCTCTCAGTTATACCGTGTCTCTTCCCTTTCTGATCTTCTGTTGCCAATTTGTTGCCACGCGAATCGTTATTTCTATGCTAATACAAGCATCTTTCTGAGTTTTTTCATAAAGGTTCCAGACAAAAACTATCTCACATTCCAGTATCTGGTCTTATTAGAGCCGATACGGTTAATCAGTCCCTTTCCTTTGAGCGAAGCTAGCGTGCGGGTAATCGTACGTTGGGATTTTCCTGTCTTTACGATCAATTCCGCATTGGTCATCCCGGGCTCTTCCCGCAGACAACTCAGTACAACCTGTTCCAGGTCACTTATATGGTCATTTATCCGGCCATTTTCCTAGCCAGATAATGGCGACTAATTTCGGTCGATCCTTGAAAACTCGATTTTGAAGTCCGTATCGGCATTTTCGTATTTAATTTCAACCCCTGCTGTGTTGCAAAGCGAATAGATTTTCCGGATACCGGAGCCAAAGGTCTCAACATCCTTACACAGATAGAGCACCCGGGCGATCGTCTCATTACGCAGGAAAGAATGAATATCGCGGCTTACAAAATCGATCGGTTCAAACTCGTTCGCAAACGATCCGGGATTCACAATGCTGATCCTGTCGGAGAAGATGTCAATTTCGTGCTGAACAGGAAGATCATAGCGGGCGTGGGCAAAACTGTTGATCACAGCCTCTCGCATCGCATCGACCGGAATTTCCGGAACCTCCATCCGGTGGATCCCGTCGCCCTCCATTTCGACCCGCCAGCGGATATTTTTTATGATATACCCGACAGCGGCGTCAATCAGCTGAAATATGTTGCCTTCTCCTAACAATTCTTATCGGTTTCGGATCTCTTACAATGCTTTTGTTCCGATAAATGCTAAGAACCAATCCTGTCATAATATAGGTCACAAGCGTTCCGCTTCCTGTGTATGACAGAAACGGGATACTGGAGTTCGTCATCGGAACCCATCCCAAAAGCATGGTTATGTTCAAAATGAACTGCAATGTAATCACAGTAATACTTCCGGTTCCCACCATCATACCAAGGCAGTTTTTTTGCTTCCTGATTTCTCGGTACATCCAACAGAATAAAAGTCCTATCATCATCAAAAAAAGAATAACAGGGACAATGCCAAACCTGGCTGCCATATAAATCAGTACATAATCCCGCTTTACCTCTGGGATGGTTTTCAGTGACTGCATGGCGCTCTGACTCAGCCCAAAAAGCTTGGCCTGAGAAAAGACCATATGGAGCGAATGACACAGATAGCTTTCCGGGCCGCTGCGGGTAATCCAGGCTAAAAGCCGAGCCTTCTGATAATCCGCCAGGCAAAAAACTCGCAGAATACATACCAATCCAGCTATAGAAGGACAGATGATAGTTACAAGAAATGTTTTTCCCGCGCTAACGTGATACCATCCGTCTTTCAATGCAGTTCCAAACATGCACGTCTCAGCCAGCAACATGATCAGAGCCATGGATAATGCAGGCATCCGAAGTACCCACAATACCGGCAGCAGCATCCAAATCAATATCTTGAAGATACATCTGTACCTCTGCCCCCGATACGCATACAGAATGCCGCCAAAAAGAGGCAGATAGAGCAGCACCAGGACACTTCCATCCATGGCTTCCGGTCCGATCTGAATCCATCTGGAAGCTCCGTTTATCGTCAGGTTGCTGCATTTCCAGGCGATAGTCAATACTGCCAGAAAAGCGCCTGCAATGACTCTTCCATATTTTCCTACAATCGTATAATCCAGAAAACAGATCCCCAGCATACAGCCTATGCCGGCTAAAACAAATACTGCATGTGTCCTGTTATACTGGACCATGATGCTGATCAAACTGATAAGCATTATGAAACATACCATCCCTGTTGGAAACTGCGGGCGGTGAAGCCGGTCCAGCTCCATTCCGACCTGCACCGGATCCCCCATCTCCTTTACGGCCATCAGGGCCGCTTCTTCCGGTGAGCAGCCGCTATTTTCATATGCCGCTGCCTGATCTTCTATATGCGCCTGCAATTCATTAGCAGTAAGCTCCCTGGCTTTCTTATTTCTGATCTGCCCTTTTACCTGGTCCAAATATTCCTGTATCTCCATATCACACCCCCATAGCCAGGACGTCCGATACAGCTTTCACATATACCGCCCATTCTTCCTTTTTTTCTTTCAAAAACATATTCCCGTTTTTAGAAATACTATAATACACGCGTGTCTTTCCGTTTTGTTCCTGCTCATAAGATGTCAGGAAGCCCTTCGCCTCCAGACTGTGAAGCAGTGGGTACAATGTTCCGGCTTTTAGTTCAAAAACATTCTGTGAACGCTGCCGTAATGATTCTATCATCTCATATCCATACATATCCTTCTCGGAAAGCAATTTCAAAATCATCATTCCCATGCTTCCTGATGTAAGAGCTTTATCCATTGAGTACTTCTTACCTCCCATGTGCGTAGATTATCTATATATAGATTATCTATATAATAATTCCTCTTTTTCTCCTTGTCAATATAAAAACAGGGTCTGCCTGAACAGTTGTTATTCAAGCAGGCCCTGCCGCGTTATCTGATTCAAATCAGGAGACATGCTGGCATTGATCAGAAGCTCACTTTTTCAGAGTAAACACACCTCTCATCCAACAGCTGTTTAAATGCCTTTTCCTTAGCCTTCTCCTCATAGTCGGAAGAATAATAGTATCCTTTCTATCATACTCGCTGTCACTATACCTCTTCTGTGGTGTTCTCTTTGTTTAGCCCTGGCACAGTGGATCGGGTACATGAATACTCAGTATGTAAGAATCATGGGTATGATGCTTGCCCTTTACCTGCTCCGAGGTTCAAA
>Ga0256407_10007684_pt1 | contig 16113 bp, 14 predicted proteins | sample RumenRJG_04DNA_FD_193489 | JGI IMG/M metagenome (GOLD analysis project Ga0256407, IMG submission 193489) | Bovine rumen microbial communities from Lethbridge, Alberta, Canada - RJG_04 | ecosystem: Host-associated > Mammals > Digestive system > Stomach > Rumen | place: Canada: Alberta...
AACATCTTTCCAAATGTAGAGGTCTCTGAGAAGTTCAACTTACATCCCAGCGTGAAATATTTGGCTCGTTTCCCTTGAAATTCTGAAGAAGCTATCATATATATAATAAGGTGTAATCTTATACGGGTACAAAGGTACACAAAAAAAACTCATTTTAGCCCATTTTTTGCAAATATTCAGTTTAGTGTAATTTTTCCACGAAATTTAACATTTCATAATTAACTGATTTATAGCGACTTGCGAAAAAGTTACAAAATTACCCTAAAAAAAAACAAAAAAAATGATACGTCGTATTGAAAAAATGCCTAACTTTGCAGCGTTTTAATAAACAAATGATTGTTTTACAGATTTAAAAAGCTTAGAAAAAATGAAAAAATTAGTATTTATGTTCGTAGCTGTTGCAGCTATTTCTTTCGCTTCATGTGGTAACAAGACTGCTCAGGCTGAGGCTGTTGATTCAGATTCTATCGCAGTTGTAGACAGCGCTGAGGTTGACACCGTAGCTGCTGACACTGTTGCTGCTGACAGCGTTAAGTAATTAACGAACTCAAACAAAATTGAGAGAATTACCCGCAGGATGTGAATCCTGCGGTTTTTTTGTGTTTATTCTAGACAATCAGAATGTATAGAATATCTAGATTATCTAGAAGAATAGATAGAATAAATAAAAATCCCGACTGCCTTTTGAGCAATCGGGATTCACAGTGTATAATAACTATGATTTGCTTTACAGCGGTTATTACTCTTCTACGGGAGCCTCAGCTTCTTCAACCTCAGCCTCAACCTCAGCTACAGGAGCTTCTTCCTTAACAGCTTTAGCCTCAGCCTTAGCAGCCTTCAGCTCTTCAGCGTTCTCAGCAACTACCTTAACAGGAATCTCAACGGTAACCTCTTTGTGGAAGTGTACCAGAGCTACGAAGTCACCAACTGTCTTAGCATCCTTCATGGTGATGATCTTGCGATCAACCTCATGACCCAGCTTCTTCAGCTCCTCAGTTACCTGGTTAACACCTACTGAACCATAGAGCTGACCAGTAGCGCTTACCTTAGCGGCAATCTCGAGAGCTACACCATTCAGTGCCTCTGCCTTCTTCTCAGCCTCAGCCTTCAGGGCTGCCAGCTTGTGAGCCTGCTGCTTCAGGTTCTCAGCGAGAATCTTCTTTGCCATAGGACTAGCGATAACACCCTTACCCTGAGGAATCAGGTAGTTACGGCCATAACCAGACTTAACGTTTACGATATCGTTCTTATATCCCAGACCGATAATATCTTCTTTCAGTATAATTTCCATTTCTTGCGTCCTCCTTATTTTACTTCATCATGTCAGTTACGTAAGGCAGCAGAGCGATCTGGCGTGCACGCTTAACAGCCTGAGCCACGCGGCGCTGATACTTCAGAGAGGTACCTGTGATACGACGGGGCAGAATCTTACCCTGCTCGTTCAGGAACTTCTTCAGGAACTCGGGATCTTTGTAATCGATGTACTTGATACCACTCTTCTTGAAGCGGCAGTACTTCTTCTTCTTCGTGTCGATAGAAGGAGCGTTCAAATAACGGATTTCAGTGTCTTGCTGTGCCATAGTTTAAGCCTCCTCTTTTTTACCAAGTTTGTTACGACGCTTCTCAGCATACTCGATGGCATACTTCTCAAGCTTAACTGTCTGGAAACGGATAACTTTCTCGTCACGACGGAAAGCAGTCTCCAAAGTCTTAATCACTGACGGCTCAGCCTTGAACTCTACCAGGCAGTAGAAACCTGTAGATTTCTTCTGGATAGCATAAGCCATCTTCTTCAGTCCCCAGGTCTCTTCACTCAGAATCTCTGCACCCTTATCGGTCAGAACCTTCTTGAATTTAGCGACCGTTTCCTTCATCTGTTCATCAGACAAAACGGGAGTCAAAATGAAAACGGTTTCGTATTGATTCATACTACTTAAATAATTAATAAATGTTATTTGTACAAAAATGCGGGTGCAAAGGTACAAAAAAATTCATAATTCTTAATGCATAATTCATAATTATTTTCTATTTTTGCATCAAATTTAACGATTTTATGAAGATTTTCAAGCATTATTTAGGTATATTCCTTATTATAATAGGTACAATTGCACTTGTCACAACTCGATTCAGCCTGTTTTCAAGTAGCAACTGGATGCTGCTTTCGGGCCTTCTGCTGATAGTGGCGGGCATCGTTCTGCACATTCGCACCATCAAACACGAAAGCAACTATTAAGAAGCATGAAATATGGAGAACCTGAAGATATTTACCCAACTCATCAGTTCCGAACTGCATCTACCGGAACACGGAGTAGAGAACACGCTGAAACTGTTGGACGAGGGATGTACCATTCCGTTTATCTCGCGCTATCGAAAAGAGCGCACTGGCGGACTGGACGAGGTACAGATAACAGCCATCAGCAACCGACTGGAGCAGTTGCAGGAGATTGCCAAACGTAAGAAAACGATTGTCAAGACCATTACCGAGCAGCAGAAGATGACATCCGAACTGCAGAAGCGTATCGACGACTGCTGGGACACGACGACGTTGGAGGATATCTATCTGCCCTACAAGCCCAAGCGCCGGACAAGGGCACAAGTAGCGCGCGAACAAGGTCTGGAACCGTTGGCCACCATCCTGATGATGCAGCGTGAGCCAAACCCCGAGCGTGCTGCCCACCGTTTTGTCCGCGATGATGTTTCCGACGTAGCCACCGCCCTATGCGGCGCCCAGGACATCATTGCCGAACAAGTCAGCGAAGACGAGCGTTCGCGTAATCAAGTGCGTAGTGCCTTCCGCCGTGAGGCCTTCATTGAGTCGAAGGTAGTGAAAGCAAAGAAAAACACGGATGAAGCCCAGAAATACAGCGACTACTTTGAATGGGAAGAACCATTAAAACGCTGTTCCAGCCACCGATTGCTGGCCATGCGTCGTGGTGAGAGCGAAGGGATTCTGCGCGTCCGCATCACCATTGACGATGACGAAGCCACACAGCGGCTACAACGCAACTATGTCCGTGGTAACGGGTCTTGTCAACGTCTTGTTGCAGAGGCTGTTGAGGATGGCTACAAGCGACTATTGCTCCCCTCGATAGAGACAGAATTTATGAATCTAAGCAAAGAGAAAGCCGACGAAGAGGCCATCCGAGTGTTCGCCGAGAACCTGCGCCAACTGTTGCTCTCAGCGCCCTTAGGCCAGAAGCGTGTGATGGGTATAGACCCAGGCTTTCGCACCGGCTGCAAGGTGGTATGCCTCGACGCGCAAGGCACTCTGCTGCATCACGAAGCTATCTTCCCCCACCCGCCTGTCAACCACCTTATGCAAGCCACCATGCACGTACAGGATATGGTAAAGAAGTACCAGATAGAGGCTATCGCCATCGGTAATGGTACCGCCAGCCGCGAGACGAAGCAGTTTGTTCAGGAGGTGTTGGGTGATGGGGGTTGGATAATGGATAATAGTAAGTCACAAACACCTAATACCCAACACCTAACACCCCAAATATTTATTGTCAGCGAAGATGGTGCGTCAGTATATAGTGCTTCGAAGGTGGCTCGTGACGAATTCCCCAATGAGGATGTTACCGTACGTGGTGCTGTCAGCATAGGGCGCCGCCTGATGGATCCGCTAGCTGAACTCGTCAAGATTGACCCGAAGAGCATTGGCGTGGGACAATATCAGCACGATGTTGACCAAAGCATGCTCAAACACACGCTCGACCAGGTAGTAGAGAGTTGCGTCAACCTCGTAGGCGTCAATCTCAATACCGCCTCGCAACATCTGCTGACCTATGTCAGCGGACTAGGACCAGTGCTGGCACAGAACATCATTGACTACCGACGCGAGAACGGAGCCTTCACCAGTCGAACGCAACTGAAGAAAGTACCCCGTCTGGGACCTGCCGCCTTCCAGCAATGTGCCGGATTCCTGCGCATACCTGACAGCAAGAATCCCCTCGACAATTCGGCCGTACATCCTGAGAGCTACCACGTTGTAGAACAGATGGCCAAAGACTGTAATTGTAGTGTTGTCGACCTGATTGGCAACAAAGAAAAACAAGAGAAAATCGACATCAAGCAATATATCACCGCAGAGGTCGGACTGCCTACGCTTCAGGACATCATGAAAGAGCTGGAGAAGCCCGGACGTGACCCTCGTCAGCAGATTGAAGCCTTCGAATTTGAGCATAGTGTACAGTCCGTAGAAGACTTGCGCGAAGGAATGGAACTTCCTGGGATTGTGACGAATATCACTAACTTTGGAGCATTCGTAGACATTGGCGTACACCAAGACGGACTGGTACATGTATCCCAAATGGCCAACCGCTTTGTCAGTGACCCAACACAGGTCGTTCGACTGCATCAGCACGTCCGTGTAAAAGTCATTGCCGTCGACCTGCGCCGACAGCGCATATCACTCAGCATGAAAGGGCTCAATTGACAACTGGTAACTATTGCCGTCATACATAATCCGCATGACGCGTTCACCATCAACGTCTGCCGCCGACAGCGCAAGGGCCACATGTCCCATCGTTCGCCGCAGATTAATTTCGACACAGGGATGTAGCCGATAACCACCCTCTGCCGACACCACCATCATATCTATGCCGAAAGGTCCACGATAGTCGTCCAGCAGTGCGTTGTCGATAATGCGCTGGCGGACCGTGTCAAGCAGTTCTAACGGCAGATAGCGAGCCATTATCTTACACTTCTCCTCCTCCGCAGCCAGCAGGTTGCCAATGTAGGCACCGTTCTTGGCGTGGAACAGCGAGAGCCCGAGATATCTTACCCGTCCATCGTCGTCCCTCACAAACTCCATACCGAAGTCCATCACCTTCTCGTAGAGAGGCTCAGCCATCACACTGCCTTGGTGCTTGATAATGTTATTGATCCACCCTTGCTGAACGAAAAAACGCACCCCTCGCCCACTCGACGACCAAGGAGCCTTCACTACGATCTGTCCCCAGCGTTGTTGGCACTCCTCGACCTGCTGCAGCATGCGGCACTCCACAGCCTCGCCTACTGTACCGTCCAGACGCAATGAGGGCAACAACTGCGCAGAAGTACGACGATGCGACAAGCGTCTGACCATAGCCACATCATCTTCCGAAGCTACTGCTCTGACTCCATAGCGCAACAACTGGGCACGAATGGCACTATCCCATCCCCACGGGTCTACTCGTGCAATTTCCAGATGTGAGAGTTGTTCTTTCGTCACAAAACAAGGGTGGCCGACAGCCTCCGGAAACAGACGACGATATCCGCTGACGGCCTGTTCCACATCGTCAACCAGCACCACATCCTCCTCCGCAGCCCACAAAGCCGGCAAGTATGCCAGATTGGTGCGCAACTTGCGTCCAGCATAGGGTGCGGTAAAATTGCTCAAGCCTGCCGCCAGCGCAATATCATGTTCCGGATTGAACAGGTGTAATGTCTTCATAAACGAAGTGCAAAAGTACAAAACATTTCCGACATCTAGCACAAAAATCAAGGAAAAACAAAAAAAGACAGTTATTTCCTTTGTACTCTTCGCCTTTTTTCATATCTTTGCAGCAATTTAACAAAAACAATACTAAAGACAATGAATCCCGTAAAAATACTTAGTGTCGACGACGAGATGGATCTCGAGTTGCTGTTGACGCAGTACTTCAGAAGAAAAATTCGCAAGGGCGAATACGAGTTCTTTTTTGCACACAACGGTCTCGAGGCGCTAACCGTACTGCTCAACCAGAAGGATATCAGCATCATCCTCTCGGACATCAACATGCCCGAAATGGACGGACTGACACTACTCACCAAGATCAACGAGATGCAGAATCCGGCATTGAAGTGTATCATGGTATCGGCATATGGTGATATGGGCAATATCCGTTCGGCGATGAACAATGGCGCCTTCGACTTTGCCACAAAGCCCATAGACCTCGACGATCTGGCCATCACTATCGAGAAGGCTGTCGTGCAAATCAACTACATCCGTCGCTCACAACAAGAGCACGACCAGTTGGAGTCGCTGAAGACCGACCTGGCCGTGGCTGCAGAGATACAACAAGCTATCCTGCCGCGTATCTTCCCTCCATTCCCTGAGAATGATGCCGAAATGGAACTCGCTGCCCGCATGAGACCCGCCAAGGATGTCGGAGGCGACTTCTACGATTTCTTCCGCATCGACAACGACCGCATCGGAGTAGTGATGGGCGATGTGAGTGGCAAGGGCATCCCCGCCGCTATCTTCATGGCTGTCAGCCGCACGCTGATACGCACCGTAGGTCTGCAGGGCATCACCCCTGGTGAATGCATGACAAAATCGAACGAGCTGCTCAGCAAAGAGTCAATAGACTGTATGTTCGTCACCGTGTTCTATGCTATCTACAACATTACAACAGGCGAATTCGTCTATTGTAATGCCGGCCACAACTCGCCCGTTATCCTCAAGGCGGACGGAACGGTAGACATGCTGCCCATCAGCGACAACTGCATGGTGGGTGCCGTAGAAGGCATCAGCTTCAGCAACCATAGCGCACGTCTCGAGGTTGGCGATACGCTGATGATGTATACCGATGGCGTTAACGAAGCTATGAACGAAGCGTCAGAGGAGTATGGCGACGAACGCATGATGAAATTCCTGGCCACTCTGCACGGCAGCGACTGCAAAAGCATCATCGACCAGCAGTTGGCAGACGTTAAAGCATTTGCAGGCAACGCTGCCCAAAGCGACGATATCACCCTGATGGCACTAAAGCGAAAAGCATGAGAATCTTCGGCAAGACAAGTACGCTCGCAGCCTCGGGAGCTGCACTTCTGATGGCCATAGGACTGGGGCTGGTCTGGCAGCAATATACTGAAGAGTCCGAGAAAACCCGTCAGTTGGATGAACAGCTCGCCGAACTCACGAAAAAGGAGAAACAGTCTGTGGTGATGCAACGCATCAATGCCCAGATGGAAGAAATAGCCAATCAGGAGCGACGTATCAGCGACGAGCAACGTGATAAAGCAGAGCGCCAAACAGCCATTGCCGAGAAGATGCGCCGTGACGCAGAGACAGAGCGTCAGAACGCTTTGGAAGCCGAACGCCGCGCCATTGCAGCCTCGGAAGTTGCCCAAAGCCAGCGCACTATTGCCGAACAGCAACGTATTGAAGCTGAATACCAGAAGCGCGTTGCCGATACGTTGAGCTACATCTCGCTGGCCCGAAAGCTCGGCGACATCGCCCTCAAGCAGTGGACTTCAGGAAATAAGGAGCTGGCGACGCTTCTGGCCTATGGTGCACAGCTGTACAACACCCGCTACAAAGGTGACGAATACGTGTCAGACATCTACCAGTCACTGGTGGTTTGCAGCAATTCCAGACACAGCTGGTCACGTCATAAGGGTATCGTCCACGACTTGGCTTTCTTCGATGACGGCACCAAGCACTTTATCACTTGCAGCGACTATGGTGAACTTCTGGAGCACACAGAAGCCAACGGGAAGCTCACCACCACCACGCTATTGCAAGACAACCGCTTTGACTTCCGCGACATCTTCATCGACCGCACCCGGAAAATCCTTTATGCCGTCAGCCGGACAGGACATCTGGTCGTCAAGGGCAAGAACATCTTTAAGGTTATTCCCGTCGATGATCTCGGCACGCTTATCAGGCTCGAACTGGTTGACAAGGACATGATGCTGGTGGCAGAACACGGATTAGCCATGATTGACACCGAACATTACGCCATCTCACGTTCTCGCCAGCTGCCGTTCAAGGTGGTGTCCACCAGCCGCTACAACTATTCACCCTGCCTGTTTGACAGCAATCACCGCATGCACGTCATCAAGAGCATAGACAAAATAGAGAGCACTACCCTTCCCTTTGACGGACAGATTACAGCCTTTGCCAGCAGTAAAGGTACAAAGATCAAAGCTTACGGGATGAGCGACGGCAGCATCTGGTATGTTAATCCGAAAGGTAAGATGCAGAAACTTGTCGGACACCGTTCGCGCATCACCAAGCTGAAGATTATCAACTGGCGCATCCATTCTGCCAGCTACGACGGTGTGCTGAATCTTTGGATTGCCGACCGTGACAAGATTGAGCCTATGCCGATTATCAATAACGACGGATGGATTATGAACTTCACCTTCGACGACAAGAAAGATGCCGTATGGTGCAGCGACCAGAAAGGCAACATCACCGAGTCGCTCATCTCCATTCCGATGATGCAAGCTATGCTGAAAAATCGTCTGACGCGTAATATGACTCGTGAAGAATGGAACTACTACATCGGGCGTAACATTCCCTACGAGACCTTTATCAAAAGAAAGGAGGGCCAGCAATGAAGAAAGTTCTCCTATTACTCTTCTCCATAGTCTGCTCACTGTTGACCGTGCAAGCGCAGGGTATTCCGTTTATCCGTAACTACAGCGCAACAGAGTATGGTGGCCATAATCAGAACTTCGACATCATGACGGGCGAACACGGCATGGTGTATGTGGCCAACTTCGAAGGACTGCTCTATTTCGACCAGGCAGAGTGGCACATGTTGCATACTCCGAGCGTGACGCGTATCACCACCCTATTCCGAGACTCCAAAGGCACGATATGGACGGGCGGATACAACTATATCGGCTACGTGACGATATCGGACAACGGGCGTCCTCAACTGCATGCCATTGACAGACACAACGTCTTCCAGGGCGAAGTTCAATGGATATGGGAGAAAAGCGGACATGTCTATTTTCTCGTCAGCGACAAGAAGATCTACAGCATCCGCGACGAGTCTGTCATCTGGGCTGCTGGAGAGCAGCTACCCAAGAGTGGCACATCAACCTTCATCGGTGAAGCCCATGTCAACCAGGTCCAGCAACTGGAGATGGGCTTCAAGGCGTTGGCTACCGACGGTGATGGTGTGATTTTCGTCAAAGACGATGACAAGGAACTGTTTCGTATCACTGAAGACAACGGACTGTGCTCGAACAACGTCCGCTTCATCAACTATGATGGACACGGTCATGTATGGGGAGCAACGGACAACGGCATTTTCTGTATAGCCTTCCCGTCTATCTATACACACTTTACCACCCACGAGGGTCTTCATGGCGAAGTGTTGTCGCTATGCCTCTTTGGCGACAAACTCTATGCCGGTACGCAGTCGGGACTATTCTATCTGCAAGGCAAGCGATTTGTCAAGGCTCCCGAGATATCCTATGCCTGCTGGCAAATCGTCCCACAGGGGAACAGTCTGCTGGCAGCAACGGCTGACGGCCTCTATCGTATCAGCCCACAAGGCCAGATTAACCAACTGAGTACCGTCAACGTGATGTCTCTGCTGGTTACCAAAGACGGCTACTTCACGGGCGAGGTTGATGGAATATTCTTTACGGCTAATGGTGGTGAGCGCAGACTCATCAACGACATCGAGAAAGTAGTGCGCATAGAGTGCGACAAGCAAGGAACCCTCTGGGTACAAAACCTTTATGGCCACATCTGGAAGAGTACTGACGGAGGCCGTTTCCTGCCAGCCCTTGACAGGAAGAAAGAGACAGCCACCATCGTCAGTTACCACAACGAGGTGACACTCATCTCGCCTACAGCAGTAAAGCCGTTCCCCTATCCTGCCTTCAGCTTTGCCGACAACGATGATTTCCTCTGGCTCACCAACAACAAAGGCAAGAGCCTCTACGCCATGAAGGACGGTTTGCGCGATGATGTCACATCGGGCGTTGTCTATCCGCTGATGGACTTCTCTATACGTGCTATGGCACACGACGGCCCGCTGGTATGGATGGGTGGCGACAGAGGAGTTACCGTGGTGGGAATAACCTACCAAGACCCTCTGCGTCAGGTCAAGCCACATCTTCATATCCGTTCTATCTATCTTCACGGTAACGACAGCATCCTTTGGGGTGGCTGTGGCGAACAGCCCGAGCAGCTGCCCGACCTGTCCAGCGAAGACCGCCATATCACGTTCCACTTCTCGACCGACTACCAGTCGTTGCTGCTGAAGACGCAGTATCGTACAAGAATGGATGGCGGCAACTGGTCGGCATGGGATTTCGACACCAACGAGGAGTATCCGAACATATCGTATCGCGACCATTATTTTGAGGTACAGGCGCGCGATGCCTTTGGAAGAGTCAGCGAAGTGGCAGGCATCCACTTCTATGTCATGCCGCCATTCTATTTGCGCTGGTATATGATGCTGTTCTATACATTGCTCGCCGTAGCCGTTGTCTATATGCTGGTACGCTGGCGTCTCTATCGTCTTGAGCGCGACAAGCACCGTCTGGAGCGATTGGTCCAGGAGCGCACCTCCGAGGTGGTACGTCTGGAGAAGATGGCTACCGTGGGTAAACTGACGCAGGGCTTGATCGACCGCATTCTGAATCCGCTGAACTACATCAACAACTTCGCCAAACTCTCGCAAGGCCTCGTCAAGGATATCACCGCCAATATTGAAGACGAGAAAGACAACATGGATGCCGAGAACTACGAAGACACCATCGATGTCTTGGGCATGTTGGACGGTAATCTGCAGAAGGTTGGCGAACACGGAGCCAGCACTACTCGCACGCTGAAGGCTATGGAGGAGATGCTGAAAGACCGCAGCGGCCATAATGTCAGCATGGACCTGAAGGCCCTGCTGAAACAAAACGAAGAGATGGTGCTTCACTTCTTCGAGAAAGAACTCGCCGAAGGTCCCATTCGCGTCACCTTCACTTTCCCCGAGAACGAGGTGCGCATTATGGGCAATGCCGAACAGCTCAGCAAGACCATGATGAGCCTTCTGGCCAATGCGGTCTATGCCGTCACCAAGCGCATCAGCCGCGACCATGCGGAGGGCGAGATACGCGTTTTGCTGGCTATCGACGAGCAGTATGCCGTCATTCGTCTTCGTGACAACGGCATAGGTATTGAAGAGACTATCATCAACAAGATCTTCGACCCCTTCTTCACCACAAAGACCACTGGCGAGGCTTCCGGCGTGGGCCTCTATCTGAGTCGCGAAATCGTGCAGAACCACGGTGGCGACATCACCGTACACTCCGAAAAGAACGTGTTTACAGAATTCATCATTACTATACCCCTTGAACGTTAAAGGCTATGGAGAAACAAATAGAAATCTTGCAACAGCAGTTGAAGCAACAAGAGAAGTTGGCATCCCTCGGAACCCTGAGTGCAGGTATCGCCCATGAGATTCAGAACCCGCTGAACTTCGTTATCAATTTCAGCAAGCTCTCTGGCAAGTTGCTCAATGATTTGGAAGAGATTGTCGAAGACAACGAAGACAATCTGCCGCAAGACGACCGTGAGGAGGTTGAAGACATCATGGCCGACCTGAAGGAAAACCTCGGCAAGATAGTAGAACATGGCGAACGTGCCATCAGCATCATCCAAGACATCCTGCTCGTGTCCCGCGGCAAGGACAACGAATTCCTGCCTACCGATCTCTGCAAGTTGGTCAAGGAGTATGTGTGGCTGTCATACCATGCGCTACGTGCCCGTCACAAGAATTTCAATATCAGCATACAGGAAGACTATCACGACCTCCCCAAGATGATGGTGATTCCCCACGAGCTGAGCCGTGCTGTGCTCAATCTGGTCAACAATGCCTGCTATGCCGTATGGAAAAAAGCACAGACCAATACCGAGGTCTACATGCCTACCATCAAGGTTGGTGTTGTCCAACAGGACGGCAACGCCATCATCACCATTGCCGACAACGGTGGGGGTATGAGCGACGAGGTGAAGCAGCGCCTCTTCGAGAACTTCTTCACCACCAAGCCTGTCGGTGAGGGCACAGGTCTCGGCATGGGTATCACCCGTGATATCATCGAGCAGCATCATGGCGGTCGCCTCACTTTTGAGTCCGAATACGGTGAGGGCACCTGCTTTACCATCACCCTGCCTGTCAGAACCAAATAAAACCCTGTAGTCTATGCTGAAACGTCTTTCTCTCCTTATTATATATATATGTTGTTCGCTGATGGTGACAGCCCAGGACAACGACGAGAAATTCCGTACCATCTATCTGGAAGCAGAGTCGGAGTATGAGATTGGGCGTATTGAACAAGCCCAGAAGATGCTTTCCGACAACCTCAGAGACTTCACAGGCACCATCCGCCAGGGGGCCCTGCGCCTGTTGGCGCTCTGCGCCTTGGGTGTTGACGACTTCGAGGGCGCCCAGCAGTATACCAATCAGTTGCTTAACGAGAATCCTTACTACAGCACAACAGCCGACGACCCCCAGCGCTTTGCTGATATCGTCGAGAGCATCAAGTCAGGATTTACCGCCACCATCACCACCGCCTCCAGTCAGGCTGAGAGTCTGAGCGAAGTTCCCGTCCCCACCACCTTGATTACCGAGGAGATGATCCGCAACTCGGGAGCCCGCAACCTGCAGGAAGTGCTGGCGGCCTATGTGCCGGGCATGACCATCGTCGACTGCAACGACGATATCAACATCGCCATGCGTGGCATCTACAGCAACGGGCAGGAAAAGATTCTGATCATGCTCAACGGTCACCGTCTGAACAGCTATTGTACCAACATTGCCGCACCCGACTTCAGCATCAACCTCGACAAGCTCAAGCAGATAGAAGTGCTGCGCGGTCCAGCCTCGTCGCTCTATGGCGGTGTGTCGCTCACAGCTGTCGTGAACCTTATCACGAAACAGGGAGCAGACATAGGCGGCATCGAGGCTCGTGCTGGCGTCGGCAACTACGGGCAACTCCGCGGCTCGCTGCTTTTCGGCAAGCGCTACTTCGACCTTGACCTATTAGTCTGGGGCAGCTTCTATCGTGCAACAGGCGAGAAAGTCTTCATACCCTATGAGAAAACGGCCTTGTTTCTGAACGAAGGAGACATCACCATTGGAGGCATTGGCAAGAAGCCGTCCTATGACATCGGTATAGCGTTGAAGTACAAGGACGTCCAGTTTTTGTATAACACCCAGTTCTCGCAGGTTATCTCGCCCATGTCGATGACCTATATTTTTGGGCCCTATGATATCGACAAATACCGCACACACAATGGTATCAACCCCAGTTTCGCCACTAATTCGCACCATGCCGAACTGAACTACGGCCGACAGTTGGGTAATGTCTATCTGAAAGGCATCGCCACCTACGACAACAGTGACCTCACCCATTATCAGGTCATCAGCGAGCCACAGGTCTCAGCGTTGGCCAGCGTTCTGCCCTTACCCGATCAGATTAAGCAAGTGGTACAAGGGCATGGAGGCATCTCGCGCTACATCAACGGTCAGGAGCACACCTTCGGAGCCAAGCTGCAAGGCGACTGGAATTATATCAACACCAAAACGCACAAAGGACTCTTCTCTTTCGGTGCCGAGGGCAGCTACTTCCAACTGGACGATGTCCGTTATACATTCGGCTACGACTACAACTCAAGTATCCCTGAGTCCAACACCATCCCGGAGATGGGTAAAGGTCACGAGAGCAACATCAACGCCTACGCCCAGCTGAAGCACCACTGGGGCCCCTTCATCTTCAATGCCGGCCTGCGCTTCGACTACAAGAACAGGTATAACGGCACGAAGATCAAAGAGTTCTCTCCCCGTCTGGCCCTCATCTTCGTCCAGCCGAAGTGGAATGTAAAGCTGAGCTATTCGAAAGCCTTTATTGACGCGCCATACCTCTACCGCAAGACCAACCTCTTCCTGGCAGAGATGATGGGGTTGACAGAGCTCACGGAAAATCTTGATCCCGAAGCACTGCACTCCTACCAGCTAACCTTTGGCGCCAACCAGTGGCTGAAAGGACTGGACTTCGAAATCAACGGATTCTACAACCGTGCCCGCGACCTGATATACCTCGAGCTCTACGAGCACTACAATACCGGTAATATCGACACCTACGGTATTGAAGTGTCCAGCAGCTACAAATACAAGTCGTTTACCGCCAACTTGGCTGTAGCGTGGCAGAAGACCAGGAAATCGGAAATATTCAATTATAATGCTGAACAATCCTACAACACCCCGGAGATATCTGCCAACGCTGTCCTTGCCTGGCGCCCGTTCAAGAACCTGAACCTGCACAGTCACCTCTCGTTCTACGGCAAACAGACCGCCTACTACTTAGACATCTTCAGCTATGCCAACTTCTACTATAATAGCCAAGGACTGATCGCTTTGGTAGATGAATACCTATCAAACCCCACACCCGAATTGGTGCAGCGAATAGAAGCGATACAAAAGAATCTCGAAATTTTGCGCGACAGAATCCCAAAGCAAGAAGATGTAGCGTCGCGCTTCCTCTGGGACCTTGGCGCCGACTATACCATTGGCAATTTGAATATAGGCTTCAACATCCACAATGTGCTGAACAAAAGCTACTACCAAAGTGGCATGTCAACCACTCTTATTCCACAACGGGGACGCTGGTTTATGTTCGACATCGCCTACAAATTCTAAGAGAAAGGAGCCTGAAAAAGCTCCTTTTCTTATTTAGAAACCACAAAAATAAGCCTTTTTTGCAAGATTTTGCTATCTCGGCTTTGCAATTTGGGGATTATTTCGTACCTTTGCACGTGTTTTAAAACAAGTCCAGAGGAATGGAAGCTTTCTATCGCACACATCGATACTTGGTCGAGCACGTCAATGCGCCCGTTCGTCGAACGTTGATGGATGAAATCAACTGGAACGACCGCATGATTGGCATCAAGGGTACACGTGGCATAGGCAAGACCACTTTCCTGCTTCAGTACGCCAAGGAGAAGTTTGATGTCAACGACCGCCAGTGTCTGTACGTCAACATGAACAATTTCTATTTCCAAGGCCGCGGTATTGCCGATTTTGCAGGAGAGTTTTGTCGTCGTGGCGGCCGCGTACTGCTTATCGACCAGGTATTCAAGCAGCCCGACTGGAGCGCCGAACTGAGAAAGTGCTATGACCTCTACCCTTATCTGAAGATTGTGTTCACAGGCAGTAGCGTGATGCGCCTGAAGGACGAGAACCCCGAGCTCAACGGCATTGTAAAGTCGTACAACCTGCGCGGCTTCTCCTTCCGCGAGTTCATCAACCTGATGACAGGCAACAATTTCAAGGCCTACACGTTAGAAGAGATTCTGCGCGACCACGAGCGAATCATCAAGCAGATACTTCCCAAAGTGTCGCCCAACCGCTACTTTCAAGACTATATCCATCACGGTTTCTACCCCTTCTTCCAGGAGCACCGCAACTATTCGGAAAACCTGCTGAAGACCATGAACATGATGACCGAGGTAGACATCCTGCTCATCAAGCAGATAGAGCTGAAATATCTGACAAAGATCAAAAAGCTCTTCTATCAGCTGGCGGAAGGAGGCCCGAAGGCCCCCAATGTCAGTAAGTTGGCCGAGAATATCGAAACGTCACGCGCCACCGTGATGAACTATATCAAGTACCTCACAGATGCCCGTCTGCTCAACATCATCTATCCCTTAGGCGAAGACTTCCCCAAGAAGCCGTCGAAGGTGATGCTCCATAACTCCAACCTACTCTATGCCATCTACCCCATCCATGTAGAGAAACAGACGGCTATGGAGACTTTCTTCGTCAACTCCCTGTGGAAAGACCATAAGGTCAACCAGTCGGGTCACGACCCCTTCTATTTGGTCGACGGACGCCTCAAGTTCCGCGTCTGTGATGCCGATGCTCGCAACAAGATGCGATACTCACCCGACATCATCTATGCTCGCTATAATACAGAGATTGGCAAGGGCAACCAGATACCCCTATGGCTCTTCGGATTCCTGTACTAATTTCCTTTTGCCGATTATAACTTGCATGTTTATCGATAAAGTGGAAAAAACGTAAACGTTTTAGCAATATTTTGCAAACTCTGCTTTGCATTTTGGGATTTTCTTTGTAACTTTGCACGCGTTTAAAACAAATACTAATTAATAGGTATTGCGTATTACTAAGAAAATAGGTATAGGAAAATATTTTTCATTTAATACATTTATCATATTAAAATGGCTAAAGAAAAGAAGTTTATCACCTGTGATGGTAACGAGGCTGCGGCTCATGTGAGCTATATGTTCTCGGAGGTAGCTGCTATCTACCCCATCACCCCGTCTTCGCCAATGGCGGAGCATGTTGACGAGTGGGCTGCCCGTGGTCGTAAGAACCTGTGGGG
>Ga0256407_10007685_pt1 | contig 16111 bp, 9 predicted proteins | sample RumenRJG_04DNA_FD_193489 | JGI IMG/M metagenome (GOLD analysis project Ga0256407, IMG submission 193489) | Bovine rumen microbial communities from Lethbridge, Alberta, Canada - RJG_04 | ecosystem: Host-associated > Mammals > Digestive system > Stomach > Rumen | place: Canada: Alberta | collected...
CTTGAACGACAGAGCGTCGTCGAAGTCCTTGGCATCCGCCGGATCTATCGTGAACGTGAAAGTGCTCCTGTAGTCCTTGCGGCCCTTGAGGTCGGCCGCCGTAATCTCTTCCGAAATGCTGTCGGCCGCATCCTCCACCTCCTTTTCGAACTTGTATGGCAGATTGAATTCCGCCAGGATGGCGTGCATCTCGGTATTGTTCTCGCCGGGCATGCCCAGCACGTCTGTTATGTGTCCGACGGGAGAGGAATCCCCGCGGTTCCAGCGGTCTACTACAACCGCCACCTTCATTCCTCGCTTGGCACCGAGCCTGGCCCCTTCTTCGGGATCCACCTCGATGTCGTAGGGCATGTTCTTGCTCTGCATCAGCACCCAGGCCTGGGCTCCGACGGTGTGGTAGATGCCCACGAACTGCTTGCCGCTGCGTTTCACTATCTCTATCACTTCGCCCTCGCGCTTGCGCTCTGCCCTTCCTCCGGCCTTCGAGGCCGCCTTGGCTGCACTCTGCTTGGTAACCGCCACCTTCACGGTGTCGCCGTCAAGCGCATTGCGTGTCTTGGACGCTTTCACATAAATGTCGTCCTCCTGTCCGTCCACGATTACGAAAATGAACCCTTCGCGGGTCATCTGCACGCGACCTTCATATACCGGATAACTCTTCTTCTGCCTGCCGGAACTCTTCCGGCCGCTGCGGGAACCATTCCCGCCTTTATTTCTGCTTTTTGTCATAACGCACAAATTTACTACAATTTTCCGGTTTTTTGTGGCGGGCAGCCAAGTTACTGTGTCTTGTAATTTCACTATATTTGCATATCACAAAAAAACTGACAAATGAAACGTATACTCTGCCTGCTTGGTTTATGTCTGACGCTATTCGCCTCAGCCCAGGAAACCCCCGACAAGGTCCGCCCTGTCTGCGGCCCGTATGTCCAGAATCCAACGACTACCGGGTTCACGGTGGTTTGGGAATCCAATATGGATGCAATCGCCTGGGTGGAAGTCGCACCGGACGACGGCACGCATTTCTACAACGAAGACCGCACCAAGTATTACGACATGCGCGGATTCGGCAATCAAGTGATCAGCAACATGCACAAGATCCGCATCGACGGGCTGCAGCCGGGGACAACCTACCGCTACCGCATAATGATGAAGGGCGTGCGCGAGTTCAAGGGCCCGGGAGACGTCACATACACAAAGGCCTGGGGGAGTGATGTTTACACGAAGAATCCTTACACTTTCACAACCCTCAAGACCGACTACGATCAGGTGCGTTTCGACGTCTACAACGACATCCACCAGAAGGATTCCATCCTGAACGTCCTAATGAAAGGCGCGAAGATGGACGAACTCGACTTCGTGGCATTCAACGGCGATATGGTCAGTTCGTTGGCATGGAAGGAGAAGATTCGCGACACGTACCTGAAAACCGGCGCGGAAAACCTGCAGGGCAAGGTCGCTCTCTACAACCTGAGAGGCAATCATGAATTCCGCGGCATCGATACGAAGCACTGGTTCGACTATGCCGACCTTCCTGAAGGAAAACCCTACTGGACGGCTTCCTACGGCAAGTTTTTCTTCATTTTCCTTGATACGGCCGAAGACAAGCCCGACAACGATATCGAGTACAGCGGCACCATGCTTTCCGAGCCATACTTGGCGGAAGAAGCCCGCTGGCTTGAGAAGGTGGTGAATTCAAAGGAATGCAAGGATGCGGACGTCCGCATAGTGATTGGGCACATCTACCCCGAAAAGGGCAGCTGGCACGGCAACGACAACGTCAACAAATACTTCATCCCCATCCTCAACAAGGCGGAAATCAGTCTTTGGATTGCGGCTCACAAGCACATCTGGCGTGTCGACGAGCCTGGAAAGGTGTCGGACGCCGACTTCCCCGTGGTGATCAACGATGACTGCGAGCGCATGGAAGTCACAGCCACCAGGAAGGGCGTCTCCCTGAAGACCTTCGATCCCGACGGAAAGCAGACTCACAGTTATTCTACCGTCCGTTGATAATATAGGGTATATTCTTCACTATAAGCATATCCTTGTCGGCCTCGTGAGCGAGTTCCGAATAGGGCGCTATGTCCAGATGCACGAACTCCTTGCTCTTGAGTTCTTTGAAGCGGCTGCGGTCGCCTCGCAAAGCGGCCGGTGCGGCAGAGTAGCCCATCAGCAGCACCGAAGCCATCCAGCGGCGGTGCTCCACCTCCGAAAGGGCTTCCAGAGTTTCTGCATCCAGGGCGTCCACGGCCTTTTGGCTGGCCTCGATGCCGAATGCACGCAGTTTGATAGGAATGGAGTTGGCGCTGGCGATGCTGGAGAGTTTGTGTGCAAAGGACAGCCCCGCCCATGCCTCCTCTGCCGATGCAGCCGGGGGATTCCCGTATTGTTTATCGTAGACATAATTCACCCGTTTGCCGCGCAGCGACCTGCGGAGTAGCAGTGCGTCGTTGTCCGGCGATGCCTCGCCGTAGCAGGTCAGGCAACCGAACATTCCGCTTCCGACAGCCTTCTCCAGAACCTCGACGTGATCTTTCTGATACACTGCAACCGGAACCCCTGCTTTGTAAATGCTCTTGGGGAGATGCAGGGCGGCCGAAAGATTGACCGAAGAATCATCCGAGCACATTGCGAGGACCAGTTTCCGGGCAGGATCCGCGGCCCATTTCTCCAGCTCTACGCGGACGAAAGGAGATGCGATGCTGCCGTTTATGAACTCCCACTCTATGTCCAGGAAATCCCCATATTCCTTCTTCGGGGCAAAACCTTCCCGCCCCTCCGGCGACACATAAGCATAATGCGAAAGGTCGAACAGGGATTGGTGGTTCGCCACATATTTGTCCATCTGGCTGCGTATGCCCGGGTGGATGAAGGAAATGACCGTCCTGCGGCCGTCGCGTGCGAATGAAGGAAAGTGGCAGATGTGTGCCGCCACGCTTGCGAACGACCTGGCCGTCCGGGAATTACCGGCAATCACTATATGCAAGAACTGCCCTTCGCCTGGAATCGGCAGGAAAGGAGTATCCACCAGCAGCTGCTCGGCGGTATAATCGCTGGTATTCACTATTTCCGTGCGCAGGCGGGAGCCTTCTTCTTTTGGCAGATACTGGAATACATCCATGCTGGAATGCATCTCCAGGGTGATATAGCAGGGGATACCCGCTCCGGTGCCGGTGCAGATGCCATTCAGGAGGTCTGCCGCCCCTATGCTGATGGAGTCGTGGGCGCTTTCATCGTCTTCCCCGATTATATAGATGCACGAAGCATGGTCCGGGCAGGCGCTGCGCAGGTCCTCTTCGTTATTGCGCTCGCCGCGGTACCAGGTGATGCGGGAAGCAAAGCGCTTGTCGTCCAGGGCAGTTTCCATCCCGGCGCGAAGGGACTCCACATCCCCCGAAGTCATCACCACTATATCCTTTCCCTCGAAGCCGTGGTTGTCCCGCAGGGCCTTCAGGATGCCCAGCAGCTGGCGTGAGCCGCCAAGGATCAGCACGTGGCCCCTCATGCGGTAGCGGCGCTCTCCGTTGCGGTACTTCTCCGAGATATTGTCGAACACGTTGGAGAAGGCGGATACGGTGAGGGCATTCAGGATGAGTATGCCTCCGAAGGCGATGATCAGGCTGAAGATGTTAAGCGAGCCCTGGCCTCCTCCGCCATTGGTTTCCAGAGGGAATCCACCCGGATCCAGATACAGATTCAGGATATCGGTCCATCCCAGGGCCCAGAAGCTGCCGATAAGCACCAGCACCAGGAACAGCGTAAGCGCAAGAGCGGCAAGCCATGCAAGCTGCCGGCCCTCTCCCTCGGAGAGTATGCGGTCGATCGTTCTTTTTATCATAGCGTTTTCAGGTATTCGTCGTATTGTTCTTCGATCAGGGCGTCAAGGCCTTTCGGCTCCACGTCTCCCACTTCCAGGTATTCGCGCATAAGGTCCACATCTTCTTTGGTATTGCCTGCAAAGAAGCCCCTGAGTTCTGTTATGAACCGGCTCTCCGGATCGACCTCCTTGAGGCGCAGGGCCCCCTCGTTGGTGGCAAGGAAGGCAAAATTGCCTATCTTTTCGAGAGGGGTATCGTTTTCCTTCAGGAACTGGTATTCCCCCGCAATGCGCTGGGTGGCGGATACGAATGCGAGGTGGTACTGGATGAAGAGTTCCAGAGGCTCCGGTGAGCTGAAGAAATTCCCCGCCTTGTAGAAGAGTTTCATCGAAGGCATGAAGCGCATCAGCTCTTCCAGGAGACGTTCCGGCCTGCCGGCGGCAAGGAGTATGTTGTATGCAAATATCATTAGTTTCGCAGACTTGAACCTGGCAGTGAAAGTATCGTCGTTCAGCTCCAGGGAATCTACGATGTCATAGTATTTGTCGAAGAATCCGTCCAGCAGCGAAGGATCTTTCGCAGCCTGGCCAAGAAGAGGATACAGTGCCGTCAAACGCTCGGAAGCGCTTTGGGTCTGAATCGACTGCAACTCCTTCTGCAAGGCTTCCAGCTTTTCTTCCTCCCCATTATTTGAATAGATGATCTGTAGCAGGGAACCTGCCATCGAGACCAGCTGCCGTGCAGTGCCGAAGCCGAGATCCATACAGCGCTTTGCCGCCTGCAAAGACTTCAGAAGATGAGGCTCCGAATCGCTTTTGCCTGCGAGTATGCTGGCATATGCGAACGCATCCGGAGCGGAAAGAGTGTCGGGGTCGACGTCATCGAAGAAACCGGCCATCCTGCGTGCAGCGGCCAAACGTTCATCTTGCAAATCGGCAAGTGCGGTCATTATATTCATTGAAAGCTGCAGGCGCTGCGAAGGCTCCAGAGCCAAAGCATACCTTTCGAAATCTTCTCCCTCGAAAAATCCCTCGCGGGAGAGCTGTCGCATCTGCGGCCCGTGGGTGCTGGTGAGATAGGACATCTGCTGGCCGTGGAGGTAGTCGCCTTCCACCATATAAGATGCGAAGTGCGAGGGCTCTCCTCCAGCAATGGCATAATACAGCCCCATCGTCTCGCGCAGGGAATCTTTTTTGTCCAGAGTCAGGATATATTCCGAAATCTGCTTCTGGCGGTCCTGCAGGCCATCTTCGAATGTGGTAATGTATTTGGCTCTCCAGGTGTGCCGGGTGCGGTCCTCATAGAAAAAGTCGTGAAGGAAGTTCATCGTGCGGTAGAACTGCACGTCGTCCCAGTCGTCTCCGGCAAAGTGGGAGATATCCTTCTCGCGGAGCCCGAACGGTGCGGCTGCAATGGTCCATATCGCCTGGCGCAGACCCTCTCCGATACCCAGGTTCTTCACTATCTGGTTCACCATGAAGGTCATTATGTCGTAAGGAGTGTCGGGCATCTCCGCCCAGATGTCCTTAAGATATCCGTTGATAGCGTCGATTTGGTTGCCTTCGCGTGAACGTATCTGCGCAAAATCCTCCTGGGTGAGCGATTCGAAGATGCGGAAAACGCTGTGCACCCTCAGGGGGATGAAGACCCCGTCCTCGCTGCTTGCAGAATCGATCATGTCCCGGCGTATCTCCGCGGGCAGTTCCAGGAAGAAATTCTTCTCGTATTGGGAGATGAAGCCTTCCGCCTCCTCTGCATCCTGCACTACGGGCACCATCTTCCGGGCGAGCCCGGGATGGGCCTGAAGGAACTTTTCGCGGGCCTCGCTGCCGTCTTCGAGGTTTACGAAGACGTTGACCTGGTCTGCGATCCGGTCGAGCCAGGGCATATAAAGGTCCTTGGCGGCCGTCATCTCCAGAGCTTCCACATCATCCATATAGATATAGATGTACTTGCCCATCTCGCGGGCCTTATCCACCAGCGAAGCGAGAAGCTCATTGAGGTCCGGAACCGGCATCCTGCCGAACAGCTGGTCATCGTCGGGGAGATCTTCCACTCCGCATACCACGGCCAGTTCGTGTATCCACCGTGCAAGCACGGGACGCATCGAAGTGCTGTATTCCGACAGGCCGAACACTGCCAGGAGACGCACCACTTCATCGTCCCCGTCCCACTGCGAGTATTCCTGCGCCATGTGTGTGCTGGCTCCGAATCCGGGTGCGAACCACACAATGTAGTCACTATCGGCTTCCTGGTACTTTTCGAAGGTTTCCTCGTCGTCCTCTTCCAGCCCGTCGGCATCCACGCCAAGGTCCAGCTCGATGGAACCGGGCAGAAGCCTCAGCAGAGTGGATTCCTCCAGTTCCTTTTCCTGCGCCCACCAGGTGTCGGCCCCTACTTCCTCTTCCCTTGCGGTCTCGGTCTCGATCTGATGTGCAAGCTGTTCTGTTACAATGCGTTCGAATTCTTCCGAAGAGAAATGCCCGTCGGCCCACTCCAGATGGTAGGGGGTGCAGCGGTCATCCTGGCCTCCGCGCTCGCCGAAGAGAGCCATTACCTTGGCCTTAAGCGCATCCAGACGCTTCAGATTGTCCGGGTCGCTGTCGCAGAATGTAGGCAGCAGGTTCTCGGGAAGGCCGTTGTAGGAAGCGTCGTCGCGAAGATAAAACAGCACGTGCGAAGAGTCGAAACTGCCCTGCGAAAGGGCTCCGTACACGATCTCCATCTCCGTGACGGAGCATCCGGCGGTATTCGCCAGGATCTCCTGTTCCTCCGGGGCGAGACGCCCTATGAATTCTTTCCACCGTTCCACCGGAGGGATCCAGCCGTAACGCTTGCCGAGCAGGCCGATGAAGAAGGGCCTGGCGCTGTCGATGCAGGACGTGCATACGCTCAGTACCTTGCGTTCGCTTTCTTCTTCGCTCATGTCCGATGTGTTCACTCCAAGCCGCAGGTCGATGGCCTGCAGCTCAACCCGACGGTCGCGGAAGCGCCGGTTGAGGGCTGGAATCACCCGGAACTTGATAACGTCCCTTTCGAAGTCCATGTCTTTGAAGGTGGACGAAATGAAAATATTGTATCTGCGCCAGGAAACGGGGGAGCTCATAGTGTGAAGTATTAATTTTCCACAAGATAAGAATAATTCCGCTGAAAAAGCTTACCTTTGGGAAGAAACGGAAAGAATATGAGCAACATAGCGTTACAAGCCATCGCCGCTGTCGCGGTAATCATCTATTGCATTGTCACACTGATGCTTGTGCGGAAACGCCCCGGGCATCTGTGGACCTGCGCCGCAGCGGTTTTCGCAGGTGGATTCGTCATCTTCTGGAAGGCATACGCATACACGGGAGCCTGGATGCCCAGGCTGGTGATGAGCATACTTGCCGCGCTGGATCTGTTCGTCTTCCGCGCCAATACCATGGGCCCCGTGTCCGGGTTTTTCTTCGGCGAGGGCAAGCTGCTGAATCTTGTCATACTCTACAGCCTCCTTCTATGCGCGGTCTGGACCACCTCGCTTGCCGCCGTACACATCTTCGCACGCAAGTTGGAAAGTAGGGTTTGGCTGTTCTTCCATACGCTCGGCAAAGGCGGAAACCCCGTGCATCTGATCGTGGGCTTGAATCCCCGCAGCGTAGCGCTTGCGGCCAGCCTTGAAGGCAAAGGCCGGGTGGTTGTGCTGGACGATTCCGTCCCTGCTCCGGGGCCGAAAGGGAAGATAAACTTCTGGGGAGTGCTCCGCGGCATAAGGGTAGATTCCCCATTTATGCAGGCCCTCCGAAAAAGGGCCCCTCACGCATCTGTGCTCAAGCTGTCTCCCAACGTACGCCGGCTGGACCGCTGGCTTTGCAGCGGGAATACCAACGTCTATCTTCTATCGGAAGATGATTCCGTCGCCACCGCCCTCCGGATGGAGCGCCGCTCTCAGGCCGGCATCTGGTTCTCCGCCAGGGAGGATGAGCTCACGCGACAGCTGCCCATTTCCCATCCCAGGCTCCATCTGATAGATATTTCCGCGCTTACCGCACAGTCCATGAAGAGAGAAGAGGCTCTCTATCCGGTGCATTTCGTGGAGGTGGGAAAGGATGAGGGAGGCCGCCGTGCAGGCTATGTTACCTCCGGCTTTTCCGCCGCCGTGCTTGGCTCGGAGGCTTTCACCTCCGGCGTCAGGGCCTTTCTGACGGAGTGGGGTGCATTCGTGGACAGAGATTACAAGGCGGCTCCCCTGAACATAGATGTGGCGGAGGATGTGGATGAGACCGCTCTTGCCTCGCTCAACTGGGTTGGTGTCTGTTTCGAAGACGATGAGACCTCCATCCGCAAGGCCCTGGAAATTGCGGAACGCCGCTTTATGTCCGGGAAAGAATGCGAGCGTTTCGTGATAGCCGTTAGGATGGACCGCCCTGCCGTGTATGCCGGGTCATTCCAGTTTGCCAAGGAAAATTATGGCGTGGAGATGGTGCCTTTCGGCCAGCTGGATACCATCTGGACCTACGACAGCATCACCGGGGGAGAAACCGCCCGCTATGCCAAGGCCTTCTACGATGGCTACACCGCATCTGCCGGCGGCGGAGTTTCGTGGGAAGAGAGGGAAGATGCCATCCTCAAATCCGGCCACACGCCCCTCTGGAACGCCCTGGAGCTTAAGCGCAAGCGTGGACAGGACTATTCCGACTACTTCCACCGCAAGGTAAAGATGCAGCTTTGCGAACTGTTCTCGCCGGAATATGCCGGGGTGTATGAGGACATCCCCGTGCAATACGTGGATGCACATTATACTGGCAGCGACCCTTATGTGGGCAGGACCCTGGAATATCTGGCGATAGGGGAGCATCTCCGCTGGGAGGCATCGCATCTTGCCGCAGGCTACAGGCTTGGAGCCAAAAAAGAAGAGGACCAGATGATCCATACGGACCTGGTCCCCTACGAAAATCTTTCGGAAGTGGCGAAGCACTACGACTGGATAGTAGTGCGCACCTCTCTCAGAATATCCAGTGCCAGAGCTTGAGGAATAATTTCCAGAGCCACTTTATTAGCACATACGCCAGCATTATGGCATAGAATATTATAATCAGGATAATCTTCACCACCTGCCATGCGAGCCAGAATATTCCGGCCGTGATGGCGGGCAGACCGAGGTAGTTCAGCCCCAGCAGCACGGCGATGATGCCAACTGCAATCAGCAGATACATCCCCATACCTTTCACCACAAAACCGAAGACGGTCGCATGCCGTTCCTTGCTGTGGTCACCTTCATTCACCATGAATTTCGCGAACAATAGCAGTCCGAGGATGATGATGCACTGCACCACGGGCACCCAGCCGTATGGCCTCCAGGCGGGATCATTTATGAAATGTGCATAGCGCATCACCGGGTTGAGGGTGTCGTAGAAATTGTAGATGAACGGGGTTCCCAGCAGCGCTATCAGCCAGAACATCAGGTCGTTACCCAGATTGTACATGACATTCAGGTGCCGCCCCACCTTGGATTTGAGGCCGTAAACGTTCCCTTGTATGCCATAGACTTTCAAGTTGTCGACCTTCTCCAACAGTTTCCTGGCTTTCACCGTGCCCACACCGCCTATCTTCTTGTTGGCCTCCTTCATCCACTTTTCCGCCAGCTCGGTAATGGGAGATGTCTCCGGGAAGAAGCGTTCCTTCCCCAGGCCCGAGGTGATGCATCCGTTGTAGGTCTTTCCCTGATAGGTGTATTGCACCCACCAGACATCGATTCTGTCCACGTCCGTTTCCTGGAAGAGGATGTGGCAGCCGCCACCCACGGGGAGCGCATGCTTGTCTATAAAGGCATTCAGAGTGCCCGAGATTTGGGTATCTTCGCTGAAAACACCCTGGCTCATGGAATTCTGACGTATATGGAAAAGGTTCCGGCCGCGGCATTTTTCCTTCTGCTCGACAATCTCACGCACCGCTGCAACCTTGTCATCGATGAAATACTCTTCGGCATAGACGTTATAGAGTTTCTGGTCGATGGCATAACAATGCACGTTCTTGCCATATCCTTCGCAAACCGGGCACGTAACTTTTGTGGATCCGCCGCAGGTGGAGCAGTTGACTCTTCCGTCACCTCCGCAATTACCGCAGGTCTCATAATAAGTTACGTTCACATAACTGTAAACAGGTTCCCTGTGCCCGTCCGAGTAAACTTTGTCGGCTGTATGCCGGTACTCCTGACGGGTTCTCTGGATCTGTCCGTTTCCGTGGCATACACCGCACTGCCTGGTTCCGCTTCCGCCACAGGTAGGGCAGGGAACCTTTCCGGATCCGCCGCATCTGCCGCAGGTCTCTACGTGATGCGAGCCAGGCACTTCGTAAGATTCGCTCTCCTGTTTGAACTCATTTGTGGAGAGGAGATCATAGTCCCACACTTTTACGTCAGAAGTCCTGAAGAACCGCCGGTTATAAATGCTGCCGCCCTTGTACGGGAACTGTTTGTTGCTGACGTTACGACTGTCATACTGAGTACGAAGATTCACCGTATAGATAGGGCACAGCTCGTATTTCTGAAGTGTTATCTGATCGCCGTAATTGGCGTACGGGTGGCCTTCGCCTTGCGCTGAATAGGCATTCACAAGGTCCTTGACCTTCTTTCTCGCCGCATCGTCGATGGGGAGAACCTGCCGTCTTATATACTTGTCTTCCATGGCCGATGCTATTTAGGAGATATGAAGAAAGCCTTGATTACCTTTATTGTAAAGATGATGGCGAAAGCAATCAGCATCACAAAAAAGTAGATAGTAAGCGATGGGCTGTAACCCTCTCCGGGAAGGAACTTGAAGGTGGCTTCGAGGCGTTCGGTAGTGCTGGGCTCGAATTCTGCCAGGACATCGGTAGATGCCTTTGCCGCGGCTTTCTGGGCCTCATCCTCCTTCATCTTGTCTTTCTTGTGGAGTTTTTCCGCATATTTCTCGCGGGCGGCCTTTTCCGCCGACTCGGGCCATGAGGCCTTGATCTCGGAGAAGAGTTTTCCGATAGCGATCTTCTTGAAAGGAGATGCTATCTCACGGGCTGCATTCGCCGTAAACAGCGAATCGATAGGAATGTTTTCATTCCTGGTTCTCAGTGCTTCCTGCTGAACGGGATCGGTAATCTTCTCCCTCTTATGCTTCTTCGAGCAGGAAGAGAAGCTCACCACGACCGCAAGAGCAATGATCATCAAGATGTGCAGTCTTTTCATAAAATATTGAATTATAGGATTTTGGCAAGTATTATAGAAGTATTGTCCGCTCCACCTCCTTCGCAGGCCATACGGTAAAGGTCTGCGGCGGTAGTCCCTTGGGCGAGGGCCTCTTCAAGCTCGTCGTCCGAAACCATGTCGCAGAGGCCGTCGGAGCAGATTAAAAGCGTGTCCCCTTCAAGCAGTTTGCCGTCCAGGCTCTCCACCACCAGCCGCCCTTCGCAACCGCCTCCCAGGCAGTTCAGCAGCAACTTGCTGGCATTGGGATCCCCGGTATATCCGCGTTCTGTTTCATCGGTGGTCAATTGCCTGAGCATGCCGTTACGGAAGCGGTAAGTGCGGCTGTCGCCGGCATTGATCAGCCAGATGCGGCCATAGTACCAGATTACTCCGGTAAGGGTGCAGCCCATAGGATGAATCTGTCCCCGGTCGGCAGCGATGCTGTTCAGTTTGTAGGAGATATAATGAGCTGCTTCGCGTATGTCTTCTTCGAAACGGTCCGGTCCTATCTGGTGCAGGGCGAACTGCTCCTTGATCTCGTCCAGTGTGAACCAGCTGGCCTCCTCGCCGTTTTCGTGTCCGCCCATTCCATCGGCAACCAGCAGATAGAAAAATCCCTTCTCAGGGGTCTCGACATCCATCGAAACGGCGTCGTCGCGAAGGAACAGCCCGCTCACGGAGAGGGCATCTTCATTATTCTCGCGCACAAGACCCTTGTGGCATATGGCATCGACGTTCAGTTTCATTCCACCGTAAAATCAAGGGTTGCAATGCGTACCCGGTCGCTTTTCTTCAACTCGTATTGCTCGGCCGTGGCGAGTTTGCGTCCGTTAATGAAAGTGCCGTTGGTCGAGCCACGGTCGGAAATCTTCCATCCGCCGGAGTGACCTTCGATAAAGCCGTGATGGCCAGATACATAGGGGCAGGTGGAAAGCTCCGGCCAGATGCCGCAGCTGCGGCCGAATTCCCCCTGTCGAAGCATCAGCCTCCACCCGTTTCCCACCAGCGCTACCGGCCCTGCCACCGCCGCTGTTGTCGGTTGCGGCCCACCATCCGGGAAGGTACTCCCTCCGGACGCCATATCCGCCCTCGGATGTAGAGGAAGGGGCCCATCGCCAGATGGGAGGGGTCCGCTCCGCGGACCGGCTTGAGGAGGGAGTACCTCCCCGGATGGAGATGATGCCAGGTACTTCCGGCCGGGAACCAGGTCGCTGCCGCAGACGGGGCACTCCGTGCCGCGCTTCGGCTTCTTGCACTCCGGGCACCACTTCAACTCCTTCCCGCACTGATCGCAGAACGCGCTGTCATCGGGAATCATACTTCTGCATTCAGGACACTGTATCATAGCACATCCTCCATCATTATCGTTTTACGTTCCTCAGGGGTATGAGTGCCCCCTTCCTCCGCAAGACGCCCCGCCAGATTGCTCTTCACATCATCGAAGAGGGTGCGTGCTTCGCGGCCGTTGCCGAACATACGGTTCCGATTGTTGTACATCTGCGTAAGCTTGGCCTTCACGGCATTTTCCGCCATAGGATCAAGCGTATATCCTCCCTTGCGGGCATGAATCATAAAGATCTGGAAAAGCTCTTCCGGATTGTAATCTTCGAATGTAATCCAGTTGCGTTTCGGGAAACGGGAGGGGATGCCACTGTTCGAGTTGATGAAAGTCTGCATCTCGTAGGTGTAGCCGGCGGCTATGCAAACAAACTTGCCCCGGTCATCCTCCAGGCGCTTCAGGAGAGTCTCCAGAGCCTCTTTTCCGTATCCTCCCTCATATCCTTCCGAACTGAGCTGGTAGGCCTCGTCTATAAAGAGGATGCCTCCCATGGCAGAGTTGATTACGTGCGAGGTGATGGCAGGAGTTTCACCGATATAGCGCCCCACAAGATTGCTCTTGTCCACCTCGATCACCTTGGGTGAAGGAAGGGCGCCCATGGAATAGAGAATCTTGCCCATCAGGCGTGCGACGGTGGTCTTTCCCGTGCCGGGATTGCCCAGGAACAGGTAGTGCCCGAGGGGAATCTCCGGACGGCGGCCTTCCAGCTTTGCGCTCTCTATCTCGTTGTTGATGGTATGGGCCAGTTTGGTAAGGGAACTCTTGACCCCTTCCAGCCCGACCAGTGCATTGAGCTCCTCAAGACATTTGTCGATGGAAATCTTCTCCGGCTCTTCGTAAGGGATGTCCTCCGCCAGGGCGGTCCGCACAAGTTCCGGAGTCCACTGCTCAAAGGGAATGGACTTGAGGCGGTTGTTGATGTTGGTCTTGGTCTCGGCCACTTTCTTAATCGCTTCACCGGCATTGCCGAACTTGTCGTTCTTCATTGCCACCATCCCCTGGAACATATTCAGGGCCTTCATTCGCACGGTTTCGTCTGCCAGGGAGAAATTGTATTTCCTGGCCTTGGCGGCGCGTTCGTAAATCTCCAGAAGTTCTTCCGCGGAGTAGTCGTCGATGTGGATGGTATGGGAGAATCGACGCGTCAGGCCGGGATTGGCTCCCAGGAAATCGGCCATCTCCTTGGGATAGCCGGCGCAGACCACCACGAACTTGCCCGCCTCGTTCTCCATACGCGTCATCAGGACCTCCAGCGCCTTCTTCCCCTCGGGGCTTGTGCTCTGCCCGGTGGCATCCACGGGGTTCAGGCCATAGGCCTCGTCGATGAAGAGCACCCCTCCCATAGCTTCCGTGATGGCCGCATCCATATTCTTGGCAGATTCCCCGGTATACTGGCTGATTATATCCTTGGGCTCTTTCTTCGTGATCCTGTCGGTGGACGTGACGCCCAGGGCACGGAATATCTTTCCCAGGGTGTTGGCCACGCTGGTCTTTCCCGTGCCGGGATTGCCGGTGAGGATGAAATTGTATTTGGTGAGGCCCTCTGCGGCTTCTCCCATCTCGATGAGCTGCTTCTGCACTGCGATTTCCTGGGCAATGCGCCTGATCGCATCCTTCACCGCCTTCATCCCCACGAAACCGTCCAGTTCCTTCATCACATCCTCCACTGAGATTTCCTTGGTGCTTTCTTCGCCCACGATATCGGCATAGCTGAGCACGTCGTCGCCGGCTCCGCGCTGGCTGTGGCGCTCGATTGCAAGATCGAAGAGGTTGCGCACCGCACGGGCATTGCCGAAGGTGTCCGTGCGCTTCAGGTACATCTTCTCAAAGACCTTCGGGAGCATCTCTTCCGCCTTGGGATCCAGGGTGAAAGTGGTTTTCTCGTCGTTGTGCGCCAGGTACATACGGAACAGCTGCTCGAGCTCCTTTGCGTTGTAGTCGGGGAATTCGATGGTGATGTTGCAGCGGGACGAGATGCCGGGATTCATCCTCACCAGTTCTCCCATCTCCTTGGTGTATCCTGCCATAATGCATACGAATTCGCCCTTCCGGTTCTCGAGAATGCTGAGGAGGGTGTTCAGTGCATCCATTCCATAACCGCCTTTACCGTCTCCGCTGCCCTTCAGCGCATAGGCCTCGTCGATAAAAAGGACTCCGCCCATCGCCTTGTTGACATAGTTCTTGACGTTGGCTTCGGAATCACCTACGAACTGGCCTATCAGATCCTTGCCGGAGATCTCCACGAACTGCCCGGTGGGCAGGGCTCCTATGGCATTCAGCACTTCCCCGAACTTTCGGGCGAAGGTAGTCTTGCCTGTGCCGGGATTGCCGGTGAAGAGGTAATGGTCTTTCAGGAGTTTCTCTTTAACTCCCTTCTCTTTCTTTGTCTTGACGTTGCGGATGATGGCCCTGATCTTATCCTTCACGCTCTGGAGGCCGATGAAACCGTCGAGTTCCGCCAGGATCTGCTCCTCGCTTTTGGGGATGAAACATTCAGAGTTGTCTATATCCTGTGCTTCGACGGTCTTGCTGCCTCGCAGGCGCGCTTTCACATATATGTCTTCGGCCACTTTTTCCGAAAGATGTCCGTTGGTGTGCCCGAGGTCGACCTGGCGCATATACCAGGCGAAATGGGCGCTAAGTTTCTGAGGAAGGTCGTCGGATACTCCTGCACCAAACCTGTTTTTCAGGACTTCCAGCGTGAGGGCTGTCAAGTCCGCGATCTTGAATGCGGGGAGGACGAAGTCGAACTCGAACAGCCTGTGAACGTCTTTGTTCTTCTCAAGGAACTCGGAAAGGTCGTTGTGAAGGCCGCACAGCAACACTATGGGCGCACCCTCGATGTTGCGCATGCGCCTGAACAGCTTGTCGAGCTGGGTCACGTCCGTAGCCTTGCTCTTGGGAAGAAGTTTCTGGGCGTTCGTGATGATCAGGATGCCTTCCTTCAGGGCGGAGATATTTTTGTCGAAATCATTGGAAAACTCTCCCCAGTCGGCGGCGTCGACCACCTTCGGGGCGTGTTTTGCCACCCCGGCGGCAAGCATCTTGTCTGCGATGAGATGGGCGATGAAGTTCTTTCCGGTGCCGGAGTCACCGAGGATAAGGCTGTCCATGCCTATCCTGGTGCCACCCTGTGCCACCTGGAGTTTCTTGTCCATCTCGTCCAGCAGACCGACGATGTCGTCTTTTGCTATCAGGCCTTTCTGGCTGGATGCGCTTGCAAGCTCTTCTCCGCAAAAGCGGCAGTATTTTGCTTCGGGGCGGTTCTCTTTACCGCATTTCTTGCAGGTCATATGCTTATTCGGTTATTTCTATTGTTTTTTCGGCTTCCTTGGCCGCCTTACGGGCTGCTTTCCTCTCGGCCTTGATGTCCTTTGCGACTATCTTGTTTATCTTTTCCAGGGTCTTCTTGCTGAGACCTCCGGTCACAAAGAGATCGTTGGCCTTCTGGAATTCTTCCAGGGCCTTTTTCGTGCCGGGGCCGAAGGAACCGTCCGGCTTGCCGGTGGTATAGCCTTTGTCGAGGAGGAACTGCTGCAGTTTCAGCACATCTTCTCCTTTGTCTCCCTGTTTGAGGGGAGGGCAGTCCAGGTATGGCTCGATCTTCTCCAGGGCAGGGAACCAGGCCTGCACCACCGGAGCTGAAAACCTGTCGAAGCGTTCGCTTTTAGGAACAAGCAAACTGAAGCCTATGAGTACCCAGATCGCTCCGATGAAAATCAGGATATCCCTGCGGCGAGTTTTGATATCTCCGTTCCA
>Ga0256407_10007686_pt1 | contig 16109 bp, 9 predicted proteins | sample RumenRJG_04DNA_FD_193489 | JGI IMG/M metagenome (GOLD analysis project Ga0256407, IMG submission 193489) | Bovine rumen microbial communities from Lethbridge, Alberta, Canada - RJG_04 | ecosystem: Host-associated > Mammals > Digestive system > Stomach > Rumen | place: Canada: Alberta | collected...
TTCTTGATAATTATTTTTCTTTAACTTATAAATCTCATTTTTACTATTTTTATTAACTAAAGAAGTAACATAAATATTTTTTTCTTTTTCCATTTATAAAAAAAACAAAATAAACAAAAAAAAAAATAATATACAAAAATAAAATAAATCAAATAAAAAAATTCCATAATTAAAAAAAACAAAAAATGACAGAATTAGAAAATGAAAAAATACAAAATTCAAATGAAATAACAGAAAATGAATTAATAACAAACGAGGAAGAAAAAAACGAAGAAAATGAATTAGAAGAAGAGCCAATTTACGTAATGACAGTAGAATTAGAAAAAGGAAAAAGTGAAAGTATAAAAATATATTCAAATTCAAAACCAGAAGAATTAGCATTTAGTTTTTGTAAAAAATACAATTTAGATTTTTCATCTTTATCATATTTATCAACTCAAATAAAAAGTTTAATTGAAAATTTACCAAATGGAAATGATGATAAAAATAATGAAGCAATTGAAGAAGTTGATGAAGAAAATAATCCTCCTTCAAGTGAAGCTCCTAGTAAAAAATTCGGTAGTCAAAGTAATAGTACGAATTTAAGTCCTGGGGCTTTGAATAATAAAAAAAAAATGATTGAAAATGAAAATTTTGGAAATTTTAATTATAATAAAAATGATATTCATGATAATGTTAATTTAATTAATAAAATTAATAATTATAATAATTTTGATAATAATGTTAAGAGAGATAATTATGATAAAGAATTTCAAAAATTAAAAGATTTAAATCCTAATAATGTTAATAATGTTAATAATTATAGTAATAAACCTTTAAATCATTTAATTAATGGTTTAGAATATAAAAATTATTTAGTTGAAAGGTTTAATAATAAAAATGATATTGGTAAAAAGAATAATAAACAAAATATTTTTACTTATAAAAATAAAAATGATAATAATAATAATACAAAATGTAATAATAATAATAAAATTATGAATTTAAATGACTTAAGTGAGTCATATGGAGATGTTAATATTAATGTTGAATCTAAAAATAATTTAAATGGAAATATTTATTTTTATAAGAAGAGAAATAAAATTTTTTCATATGAAAAATTTTTTAATGAGTTTAAACAAAATTTAATAAATAAAAATAAAGAAAAAGAAAGTTCAACATTATTTGAAAATCAATCTTCAAATTTAATAAAACAAGATAGTATAAATAAAAAAATAGATATTGATAATAGTATTAGAAATTCAAATCCAGTTAAAAAAAAAGATTATTCAATTCCTAAAAATAAAAAAAAAAATAATAGTTTCTTTTATTTTGATAATGATTTAACCTTATCAAAAAATCAAAAAAATTTAGATATGTTTTTAAATAGCTGTAATTTACTTGATGAAATATATCAAAATAAAATAGATGACACAGGATTTTTTTTAAATAAAAATTTCCAAGTTTCAAATAGTGAAGGAACAAAAAATAATTTAAACTTAAATGAATATAATAATTATAAATTATCATTAGATAATAAAAAATATATAAATAAAGATTTAGTTCAATTAAAAGGGAGTAAATCATTTAAAAAACCAAAATTAAATAAAATAAATGAAGATTCATTTAAATCAAATATAAATTATAAAAATTTATTTTCAAATTCATTAACGAATTCACCAAATCAACAAATAAATAATAATATCATTTTTAATAAAAACAAAAATAAATCAAAAAATAAAAATTCAAGTCGAAATAAAAGTTCTTTAGAAAAGTTTAAATATCCTTCTAAAAAGTCATATAAAGATTTTTATACAAGTTCAAATAAAGAAAAAGACAATAATAAAAATTTATTATCATCATATGTAAATAATAATTCAAATAATTCTGACAAATTATCAAATAGAGAAATATTATTTAATCAAAATAAAGATGAAGCTTTTAGAAAATTATTTAGAATACTTGATTCTGATAATGATGGTTCAATTAATATTTTAACAATGGAAACAAAAAGTATTCCAATTACTATTTTTAATATTCTTTCTCCTATTGTTCAAAATATTAAAAATAAAAATAATGATATTAAAGAAAATGAATTTGTTAATTTAGGTAGAAATTTATTTAATAATCTTTCTTTTAATGAAAGAAGAGCTTTATTTAATTTTACTAATCAACTTTAAAAAAAGTTATTTTTGTCATTTTTATTATAATTTATTTTTTGGATTTTTTATTTATTTTTTTATAATTTTTTTTGATACTTTTTATTTTTATTTTTTTAATTTATCCATTTAAATGGATAATAATTTTTTAAGTAGAAAACAATTAAGAAAACAGAAAAGATTAGAAAAAAAAGAAAAAAGAGATTTATATTTTAGAAATAGAGCAATGAAAAAAAGAAGAGATTCAATTAATAGTAATAAAAGTAATAGAAGTAATTTTAGTAATAAAAGTAATACTTCTAAAAATAATAAATATAAATTACAAAAAAATAAAATTAAAAAAGAAAAAGTGATAAAAAAAGATAATGAAAATAAAATTATAAGTGATGATAATTTAGAAGAAAATAATAATACAAAAAAAGATATTTTTGAAGATGATTTAGAAAAAGAAATAAACTATTTAGAAGGGAAATTAAAATTAAAAGATAAAAAGGAATTTGAAAAATTTAATAAAAGAATAACAATGGAAAATTATGATTCTGATTTAATGGATTTTTTAGGTAATATAGATTCAGTAATGAATATGGATAAAGAAAAATATTTAAAAAAAAAAGAATTAAAAAATAAAGAAACAAAAGTAGAAAAAAAGGAAGATTTAAAAGATAAAACAAAAGAAACAAAAAAAATAACAAAAATTAAAATAATAAAAGAAACTAATAATGATAAAATAAAAAAAGAAGAACCAAAAAGTATGTTTAAAAAAGACAATAATAAAGAAATAACAAGAGAAGAAAGAATAAATAAATTTCAAAGGGAATTAAATTCATTAATAAATAAAATAGCAGAATCAAATATTTCATTTTTAATTCCAGATATGTTTAATAAAATAGATGAATTTAATAAAAATATTAAAGATAATTTTATATTATTTGATATTATAACAAAAATTTCTTTAAAATTACTTTTAAATCAAGAAATTACTAATTTACCAATTACAAGTTGTGTTTGCACTTTTATTTCTTTATCTCATTATAAATTTGGTAATAATTTTATTTATTTTTATTTAAAAAGTTTATTTGATGAAATTCAATATTTAAAAAATGAAGAAATTCCAAAATATAAAATTAAAAATTGTATTTTTGAAATAATTCATTTTTATATTTTTCAAAATATTACATCAAAATTAATATATTCATTAATTAAATTTTTAATAGAAAATTTTAATGAAAATAATTCAGAATTTCTTCTTTTATTATTAAGTTATACTGGAATAGATATTAGAAAAGAAGATCCAGAAAATTTAAAAGATATAATTACAGAAGTAAATAAAATATATAATAATATGAAATTAACTAATTCATCAGATTTATCAAAACTAAAATTTGCAGTTGATATGATTGAAGATATAAAACAAAATAAATATTTAAAATTTAATTTAAGTGAAAAATTTGCTTTTTTTAAAAACTTTGTTAATAATTATAGTAATGCATCACTTAAAAAAGGAGAAAAAATAGAATGTGATTTAGAAACAATATCAAAAATAGATTTAAAAACAATTTGTAATTCAAATAATATTGAAATATCAGAAAATACAAATTTAAATAATATAGATTTAAATAATTATATTCCAAATGATGATTTATTAGATGATAAAACAAATAAAATTTTAGAAAAAAAAATGAGAAAAATGAATATATCTACAAATTTAAAAAAAATGATATTTACTTCAATTGTAACTGCTTCAGATATAAATGATGCATTTGAAAGATTAATAAGATTAAATTTAAAAAAAGAACAAAAGAGAGAAATTATAAAAATAATTGTACAAATTTGTATAGAAGAAAAATATTATAATCCATTTTATGAATTATTATTAGATAAATTAATTTCAATTGATAAAGATAATAAATATACTTTTCATTATTGTATTTGGGATTATATGAAAATATTTGAAAATTATAATCAAAGTGAATTAAAAAAAATTCATAATTTAAGTAAATTAACATCTAATTTATTATTAAGAGAAAAAATAAGTTTACCAGTTCTTTTAAATTTCAAATTTGAACAAAGTAATAATAAAATTAAAATGTTTGTTTTATTCGTTTTTGATTTTTACTTTGAAAAATCTAATGAAACTAAAACTAAAATTTTATTTGCTAAATTAGTTAAAAATGATGATCATGTTGAATGGGCACAACATTTATTTCATTTTTTTATACAAGATTTTTCTAAAGAAATTGATGTTAATTCTAAAAGTCAAAATTATCAAGAAAATTTTAGTTCTGCTGTTCATGTTTTAAAAAAAATTTTATAGATTGTTTATAAAGATATAATTATTATTAATAAATAATATTAAAAAAAATTATAAATGATATTTATTTATGTAAAAGTTAAAATTTTTTAAATTACATCTTTTTTTTTTTCATTTTCAAAAAAAATCTTTTCATGTATTGATAAAAAAAAATTAAAAAAATATATAATTTTTAAAATTATTTTTTTTATTTTTCTAAAAAAAAAATTTTTTGATTACAAAAACTAAATTCTTTTATGATTAGCATGAATAATAATGTTAATATATCTTACCAATAAAATAAATAAATAAATAAAATTTTCAGATTAATTTGATGTCAATCACTTTAAATCAAATAATAAATGTAAACAATTATATAATTGCACAATCAATAAATCAAAATCAATTTTCTCCAATTAATAAAATAAACTTTCTTTTAAACGAAATGATAGAAATAAATAAATTATATGAAAATAATATATTATTTGACAATTATCAAAATTTATATCCAATTCTTCCTTTCTATAATTCATATTTAACATCAAATCAAATAGATGATAAAAATTTAAATTTTTTCAATTTAAAAACCTTAAATAACAATAATAAAAATGATCAGAAAAGTAAAAATGAAAATATACTAAATGTAAAAATAATAAATGAAAAAACAAATGAAAAAACAGAAAATGTAAAAAATAAAAATCAAAATAATATAAATGAAGGAATAGAATTTAAAACAATAATAAAGAATATGGAAAAATTTTATTTGTGCAATTATAAAGGATGTTCAAATTTATACAGATCGAAAGAAAATTTAGTTTTGCATTATAAAAATAAACATTTGAAAGAAAAACCTTATAGATGTTCTTATTGCAAAGCTACTTTTTCTCATCGAAATGGAAAAACTTATCACGAAAGAAAAGTACATACTTTAATATTTCCTCATAAATGTTCTTTTCTTAATTGTGATATGAAATTTGCGAGTAAAAGTGCTTTAAATTATCATCTTAAACATCAACATTAAATTATTTTTTTAAATTTTGATTTGAAACTCTTTAGTATTATGGTTAAAAAGAGTTGTTTGGAAATGGAAAATAAATATTTAATTGTTATATATATGTAAAAATATTATTTTTAGTTTTATTATTAAAATGATTTTTCTTTTTAAAAGAAAAAAAATTAATAAATATATATTAGAAATAATATGTTTTTTTTTTTTAATAAGCTTTTTTGAGTTTTTGAAAAAGGAATATATTTTTTCAATTATTTTAGAGAAAAATAATTTAATATATTTTAATTATAATATTATTTTTTTTAATGAATAACTTTAATGTTGATTTCAATTGTTCAAAATACATTCCAAAAATAAATATATGCAATTCATATGAATTTGATCCTTGTAATTCAATATATAAAAATCCAAATAATTACTTATCTAATTCAGGCGATTTATCAACTTCATTTTCAAATAGTGAAAGATTAAACTATAATAATTATGATTGTTATATAAAATGTTGTTGTAGATGTTCAAATGAAGTGAATGAATTATGTGAAAATTATACAAATTTACAAATTGCACATAAACAATTACTAGAAGATTATCAAAAATTAAATAATGAAAAAAATTCATATAATATATACATTCAACAATTAGAAAATGAATTAGGAAAAAATAATAATAATTCTGATTTTATTAAAGTAAATAGTCCTTATATTAAACCAATTAAAACTGATCCTAATTTTCGATATATTCAAATGATTAATCATTCATTTGAAAATGTTTTAAAACCTTTATCTGATTTATGTAATAATCCTTCTGGGAAATTACAAGGAGGAGTTGAATATTATTATAATAAACCAGAAACTTTTGATATTATTTTACATACTTATAAAAATATGTTAAGTAATCCTGAAGTTCAAAATATTATTTCAAAAAATTCTAATTTTCCAAATAATAATTTATTTAATAGTGGATTAAGTACAAATTTTGATACTAAAGGTTTGAATTATAATAATAGACCTTATAATTTAGGTGATAATGATTTTTTAAATAGAAATAAAATTACTAATAATCAATTAAACAATGGTTATTTTGATAATAATAATCAATTTAATCAAAATTATCCTGATAATTATAATAAATTGAATCCTAATTCTTTAAATAATAATAGTCAATTTAGTCAAAATTATCCTGGGAATAATCAATTAAAGTATAATATTCCTCAAAGTAATTTTCCAAATGATAATCAATTAAAACCTAATTTAAATCAAATTTTAAATCCTGAGAATAATAAATTAAATAGTATTTATCCAAATAATAATATTCAATATCCAAATTCAAACCAATTAAATCCTAATTTAAAAGATAAATTAAATAGTAATTATCCTCAAAGTCAAAATTCTCTTTATAATAATAATTATTCTCAAGATAAAAATTATCCTTATGATAATAATCAATTAAATTCAAATTATCCTGAAAATCAATTTCAAAATAATAATAAATTCAATCCAAATAATCCAAATCAAAATATACCTTTTAATTCAAATCAAATAAATCCAAATTATCCAGATAATTATTCATCATTAAATAACAAATTAAATCCAAATGACCAACAAAATTTATATCCAAATAATTTACAAAATCCAAATAATATAAATCCATTAAATTCAAATTATCCTCAAAATCAAAATCCTCTTTATAATAATCAATTAAATTCAAATAACATATCTCCAAATCAAACATCACCATTTAATACTCAAAGTTCATTTAATGATCCAAATAATATAAATAAAAATCCATCATTAAACATTCCAAATGATAACATAAACCAATTTGATAATTCAAATCCATCAATATCAAATATTCCTAATAATATACCATATAATACAACTAATAATTCTCTTTCTCCAAATGAAGAAATTCCATTAAATAAATTAACATATCCTGATAAAGATCCTAAAAAAATTTTCCAATCAACTCCTTATGAATCACCTTATTTACAAAATAATAATAAAAATTCACCAAATGAAAATGAATTAATTAATCCAAATAATGATAATATTGTTCCTTTAAAAAATATTATTAATTCAATGGATGATCCTAATAATCAAAATATTAATAATAATGAATTAATTAATAAAAATGATAAAAAACCTAAATTAAAAGATTTTAAAAAACCTTTAAATAATGAAAATGATGATGATAAATATGATTTATATAAAAATCCACAAGATATTATTGATAGTTATCCTGATAAAGAAGATGATAATGGAAATGAATTAAAAAATTTAAGAGATAGATTAAGGAAAAAAAATATTTTAGATAGACTTAAAAATAATAAAAAAAATCCAAAAGATAAAAATTTAGACCCTTTAAATAATTCTTTAAAAGATAAAAATCAATTAAATAATAAAAAAAAATTACCTGAAACTAATATTACAGATGATAATCAATTCCCAATTATAGATAATTTAGAAGGAAATCAAATTCCAAATAATGAAAATCAATATCCAAATTTAAATAAATTATCCCCAAATAAAAATAATTTAATCCAAAATAATATAAATACAAAACCATTAATAAATAATGATAATATTAATACTGAACCAAATAATTTATTAAATAAAAATGATAATCCTGAAGAAAATGATATATTATTAAATCCTAATAAACATAAATTAAACAATTTAAATAATATTTTAAATAAAAATGAACCACAAAATAAAAATAATAATCCAAATTTTGAAATTGAAAGTGATGATCCAGGATATGGAAAAAATAAAAATAAAAGACCAAAGAGTTTAGAAAATAAATCAAAATTAAGAAAAGGGAATATAAATAAATTTTTATATCCAAATTTAAAAGATAAAAGAAATAAATTAAATAGACATAATAAATTTTATAATGATGGAGCTTGTTGGGCTTGTGATGTTGGATGTTCTATTTCAACTACTGGATATAGTCCTATGACTTTTTCTCCTTATGATATTACTTATAAGAGAAAAGATATTACTTATGTTTCTCCTAATGTTGAATATGAAGAGTATACTAAACATAAAAAATATAAAGATGAGTTTTAATAATTTTTATTTTTTTTTTTTTTAAAAGAATATATTTTATAATAAAAAATTTATTTTATTTATTGTTTTTTAATAATATATAATTATATAATATTGAAATATATATAATAAATGAAAAAATTTTTTTTGATGATATCATTTATTTATATAACTTCATACAATATATCAATAATATTAAAATTACAATTTATTAAAAGTTGATTTTTTTTTATTTTTAATAGTGATGATATTTTTATTTTGATTTATATTATTATTATTATTAATAATATGTGATTTATTTATTAAAAAATGACAAATATTATTTTTATCTCCAATTCTACTTGTTAAATTATTATTCTTTAAATTTACTATTTTCTCAAAATATATATTTTTGCCTTTATTATTTATAGTTGAATTTAAAATTGAATTAATATTATTTGTGATAGATATAACTTTCATTTTTTTATCAATACTATTACTTTTATAAGATATTGAAATTTTTTTTATGTTTCTTGATTTAATTCCAATTGATTTATTTATATTTCTTTCATTTATTTTATTAGTTAATTTTTTTCTTAATTTTTCATTTAAATTTATTTTATTATTAGTTGATATATTTGATATATTACTTTTATTTCTTTTATGTTCATAATTTTTATTTTTAGATAAACTTTTATTATTTTTTGTATTACAATTAAATTTTTTAACCTTAATACTATATTCCATTGCTTTTTGTGTTTTTGATAAATTTAAACTTTCTTTACTTTTATTATTTTCAATTGATAATTCAATTTCACTTTTTAAACATGTATTACTTAAAGTACTTGGTTCAATTTCTGTTGTTATTTCATTAATCAATATTCTTTTCTCATTATTTAATAAAGTTTTATTCATAAAAAGATTTAAATTTTCAATATTTCTTTTTTTTTCTTTTCTATTATTTAAAATTATTGAATGATGATTATTTTGAAATATATTATTTTCATTTTTATTTCTTGTAATTAAAATATTTTTATTACACATATTTATATTTTTATTTTGACTTAAATCTTTAATATTTTTATTTATATTTCTTTTATTTTTAATTTTAATATAATTTGACTCATTTTCTTTTTGAAATATTTTATTATACAAAGATGTAGTTTTACTTTTATTAAAATTAGAATATAAATTTCTGGTTTTTCTCATTCGATTTGTCTAAAAAAAAATAATAAAATAAATAAAAATTACATGAATAGGACTTTTTGGACAATCATTTATAATTTTTTGTTTTTTTTCTAAAAAATCTAAAATTCTATATAATTCAATATATTTAAAATGTGCACCTCCTTCATAATATTTTTGCTCATTACAATCATCATAATAAATTCCTTTATAATCATCCATTTTATTTCTAATATTAACGATAATTAATTTATAAAAAAAGAATAAAAATAAATAAAATTAAATAAAAAAAATTTATTCAAAAAATTAATTTAATTAAAAAATATATCCAAAAAAAAATTTTTACACTTTTTCAAATGATATTATCATTAGTATCAAAATCTAAATACAAATGTTTTTTTTGATTAAAACTATTTTTTCTAAATTTAATTCTAGTCTTCCTAGCTAAAATATCAATTTCTTTCATAGCTTCATTATACTTTTCTTCATAATCTTCTCCATATTTTTTAATTTTTGCTCCTAAAGTATTTAAATTTTTCCTATTAAAAGCATATCTTGATTTAATAACTTTTTTAACAACAGGTTTTCTAATTTTTTTTTCTTCACTTAAACCACTTTTAATCATTTCATGAAAAGCTTTACTCATATGTTCTTTTCTTTTTTGTTCTTCTTCAAAAGCATTAAATTTATTTTGTCCTAAATTTGCTTTTGAAATTGCTAATTTAACTTGTCTTAATTTTTGACTTAAAACATTAGAAAATTCTTCTAATTGTTCTTCATCCATTTCAGAAACAAATTGAGGTTTATATGAATCACTATAAATTGATTTTTGTTGCATTAACATTTCAGTTTGTCGAATTAAACTTTCTTTTTGTTTTACTATTTCTATCATTTCATTTAATTCATTTTGTTCATTTTGTTTTACTTTTTCTACATCAATTTCTAAATCCCATTTATTACTTTGATTTGGTTTTAATTTCACTCCTTTTACTTGTTGCCATAATTTTTCTTTTGCATTATATTCAGTTATTTTTTTTGAATATTCACCAACTATAAGAATAAAAAATTATTTTTTTAAAAAAAAAATATATGTAAAATAATATAAACTTACTTTGTTGATTTTCAATATCTTCCATATTTTCTTTATTAAAAGCATCTAATTCATTTCTCATTATAATATGTTCTTCATAATTTTGTTCACTTTTACTTTTAAAAGGATCATTAACTCGATATCGAATTCCAATTGGAATTGGTTTATATTTAATAGAAATTTGTCTTAATTCATCTTTAAAAATTCCACTTTTAGCATCAAAAATTTTAATTTTTAAATCATTACTTGTAGTAATAATAATTTTAGGTTCAATTTCTACATGATGAATATGTTTAATTGATTCTTTATGTGCTTCAACAGCCCATTTTAAATTAACATTAATATCTTTAAAATTTTCTATAACTTCTAAAGTAATTAAAGGATCATTTTCTCCTTTTTTTTTACTTTCTCCAAATTCAATCATTTCACATAATTTTGATATATCATAACATTTTAAATAACCAACTTGATCACCAACAAACATGCATTTATTTTCATAATCATATTCAACACAAGATATAGGAATATTATATTTTCTACCATCATCTAAAGGATCTTTTTCTTTATCTTTATCTTTTTCTTTTTCATTTTCATCAATATTCATAAAAGATAATATTTCAAAAAATTTCATTTGTGAAGGTGGTGTTACTATAAAACGACATTTTCCAGATGCATGACCACAAAAAATAACATCTGCATTTTCATAAGGAGAAAGACAAGTAATTTCATCATTCCCAAATTTCCTATTAGGATCATCTGAATGTACATCTGAATCATAACGAAAATGTTCAATATCATAAAATCTTATTAATCCTGTTGATAAACCAATTGCAAGACGAGAAAATTTTTCACATATTGCAATTGCTTTAATTTGACCATTTTGAATATATAATTCTTTTTTAACTTCACTTTCATTTAATTCTGTATCATCGTGTATTTTTATTATATTATCTATTGAACAACTTACTACAATATTTAATGCTAGTGAATGTGATAACATATTAATTTCTACATTATGAGATTCTAATTCTTTTAGTAATTTACCATTTTTCATATTGAAATTTTTTATGTGTCCTGTATTGTCACCTAAAAATGCTCTTTTTATATTTTTATCTATTGTCAATGCTGTTATTTCATTATTCATTGGATCTTCATAAACTGTGTTTAATTTTCCTGTGAAAATATTCCAAAATTTTATTTTTCTTAAACAAAATGATATTATTCTCTTTGTTATTTTTTCATAATAACATGCTAATATTATTTGATCATCTGCTAAATCAGGATTTTGAGCTTTATCTGTTTCGAATATTATTAATTTACTACCATAAATTAGGAATTTTTTTATTTTTGATAAGTATATCATTTTCAAATTTGATGATAATTTCTTCTTTTTTAAATTATCATTTGGTCCTTTTTTCATTTCCATAGTTTCATTTAAATTAATAGTTTGAAAACAAAGGAAATTTTGACTATCCCAAATTTTAATATTTCCCAAAATATCTAAAGACAAAATTTCTGAATCTTTCTCATTAGCAACAATAGAACTTAAACTCCAATTATGACCACTTAATTTATAAATAGCAGAATTATCAATATAAGGATCATAAATAAAAATATCATGATTAAAACCAGCAGTAATTAATAAATTTTTACTAATATCATAACTCATAGAATAAACTCCAGTTTCTTGATCAAAATAATATTTTCTAAAATCTTTTAAAAGAGGATCCCATAAAATAATATTTCCATTATAATAAGATGCAGCTAATAATTGTAATTTTCCTAATAATAAAATACAACTAACTGAATTTCTTCTTTTATATTCTGTAATAATCATATTTTCCTTTCCAGGAATTTTAATATGAGGACCAGATTTTTTTTTATTAAAAAACTTTTTTTCTAATTCAGCATCTTCTCTATCATAACCATTCATTTTATGTAATTCTTCTTCTTTTTTATTATGTGCTTTATCAAAATCTAAATCTTCCTTTTCTAAATTTTTTGGTTTTGATAAATCCCATTTTAAAATTTTACCATCACTTTGACCAGTAAATAAATATTTTTGTACTGAATCCCAACTTAAAGAATTTTGTGGTGAATCAGCACTTAAAATTGAACATTTAAAATAATTTTTTTCTATTCTAAAATCTCTATTTCCATTTACATTTTTAAATTCTCCATTTAAATATTGCCAAGCACAAATTTTATTATTTGTTGTTGAGATTAATAATACATCATATTCATTTATAAAACAAGTTGAAACTACTGTTAATTTTTTATTTATTTTTGTAAATGTTTGTTCGTGTTTTATTTTTTCTAATTCTCTTCTTAATTTTGGAGGAGTTTTTTCTTCATTTTTTTTTTTTTTTTTTTTTTTTTTTTTTTTTTTAGTAAAAAATGAAGGTACTGTTTTTCCAAATTGATTTTTTGTATTAAATCCATTTGATTTATTTGATGATAATGTTGCGTTAAAAAAATTTTCTATTGTTGTTGTTGCAAATTTATCTTTTGGAATTTTTGAATAATTTCTCCATGGCATATCATAATTTCTTTGAAAAGTTGATAATGTTTTTGTTGGCTCGAAAAATTTTTTTCTTTCTTCTTTTTGTTTTTCTAATTTTAATTCTCTTTCTTTTAATTCTTTTTGTAATAATTCTTCACTTCTTGTATCTAATTCTTTAATTTCTAATTCATCAATTTCTTTTTGTATTTCTTTTAAATCAATATTACTTTTTAATTTAGAAAATTTTTTACAATCATAAAAATTAATAATACTTCTTCCTTCTTGAACAATTCCCAATAAATTATATTTTTCAATATAAAAAGCATGACTTATATTATCTTTATTATCATTTAAATCAATTTTTATTTTAGTAGGATAATAAAATCTTAATCTATAAGCAGGATTATTTGTATTACTTTGTTTATTTGTTCCATTACTATTATGAATAATATAATTTGTAAATTCTGCCCATTCCATATCACCATTATCATTTAAATCTACTTCACTAAATAATCTTCCTAATAATTTTATTAACATTGTTTCTCTATTTGGTAATTCTTGATGCCATGATAATAAATGATTTTTTAATATTGAAATAAATTCTATTTTATTTAATGAACCTAATCTTTCTTTAAAATGTTTTTTTATTATTTTTATTGTTATTGGATCGAAATTTAATGTTAAATCATTAAATAATTGCTCTTCTATTTCTAGTTCTTTTGAATATTTTGTTCTTGGAGAATATAGTAATTCAAAATTTTTTATGTCTTTTCCAAAATCTTCATTATCGTTACTAAACATTTTATTTTAATTTATTTTTAATTTTTTTTTAAATTTTTTTAATTGTTATTATTTGTTAAATTTACTTTTATATTTTTTTTTTTCTTAACAATAATAGAGTTAAATTTTATAATAAATATAAAATTTGAATTTAAACAAATGTCCAATCAATTTTTTATAAATTTTTTAAAATTTCTCTTTTTTTATAACTTAAAAATAAAATAATTTAATATAATAGATTAACCAATGTCAAAAATTTTAACTAAAAAAAGAGCAAAATCTTCAAATAAAGTGAAATTTAATTTATCATCAAATAATATTTTCCAAAGTGAAAAATCAAAAGAGGAATTAAATAAAGAATATATAAAACATTGTATAAAAATAAGTCATGATAAAAAATATATTAAATCAGGAGAAAAAGAAAAAAATAAAATGCTAAAAAGATGTAAAAAATGTAATGATTTTAAAAATGAAAATTTAATTCTTTTTTGTATTTATTGTCAAGATGCTTATCATTCATATTGTTTAAATCCAAAAGTAAAAAATATTCCAAAAAATAAAGAATGTATTAAATGTCCAAGATGCTTTGATGAAGAAAAAAAATTAGCTTCGAATAATTTAAAACAATTAAAAATAAATGATTTATTTTCAAAAAGAAAAAATTCAAATTCCCCTTTAAAAAATAATAATAATGAAGAAAATCTAAAAAAATGTTTTAAATGTAATAAAAATATAGAATTATTTAATAATAACAATCACAATAATAATATTATTTGTCAATGTGAAAAGTGTAAAAATTACTTTCATGAAAAATGTTTTTGTACTGAAAAATCAAATAAAAAAATATTATGTTCCCAATGTGAAAATTTAATAACAAAAACAATCCAATCAACAAAAATAAATGATTTTTTCAAAACAAAAAAATTTTTAGGTACAAAAAGAGATTCAGAAAAAAAAAAAGAAATAGAAAAAAATATAAATTCCTCAATAAAAGAAGACTTTGAAATATATACAACAATAACAAAAGAAATTTTCACAAAATCAAATAACAAAAATCCAATATTAAAAGATGGTAAAATGAAACTTCCAAAAATATTATCAAACAACCAAAAAGAAATAATGAAAAAAAGTTTATTTCGAGCATTAAAAGTAAAAAATATAAAATTTAATGATGATTTAATTTATTTAGATGATGATTGTCCAGAATCAATGAATAATTCTCTTTTAGAACAAGATATAAAAGAAATTGCACCATATAATAAAAAAACTTATTATAAATTCAAAGAAAAAAGTAGAAAAGGTGAATATGCTCCTATTGAAATTATTGATGATCCTATTCAAAGATTTATTGTTAAAGCAATTGATGATATTTGTATGAATACTATTATTTGTGAATATACTGGAGAAGTTACTTTACTTAGAAAAAAAATTTTTGATAAAAATGATTCTATTATGGAATTAATTAGAACTCCTAGTAGTGATACTAGTCTAGTTATTTGTCCTGAAAAATATGGAAATTTAGCAAGATTTATTTCTGGGGTTAATAATTTTAATTTTAATTTAAAAAAAAAACAAAATGTTAATAGTATTAGATTAAGTATTGATGGTTCTGTTCATATTTTACTTATTGCTAAAAGGAATATTAAAAAAGGGGAAATTCTTTATTATGATTATAATGCTGGGGGATATAATTCTTATCCTACTTATAATTTTGTTTAATTATTTTTTATATTTTTTATAATTTTTTTTTTTTTTAATTAATATTAAATATTTTTTTGAGAATCTTTTGATTAAAATGAATATTTTTATAAATTTTTTTTGATGAACAAGAAAAGATAAATTAAGATTAGCAAATATAAATAATGAATTATTTAAAAAAAAATTTAAACCATATTTTTATATTCTAATAGTAATAACAAGAATATCTATTTAAATCATAAAAATTAAAGCAAATAAGTATAAACTTATAGAAAGCCAATTTGAAGCACAATCAATTTCATATTTATCATATGTTTTTCTACCAGCTTTAACTGTTTCAAGTACTTTTTGTTTTACAAATGGTGCACATACACTTGTTTCAGTACCTCC
>Ga0256407_10007687_pt1 | contig 16105 bp, 10 predicted proteins | sample RumenRJG_04DNA_FD_193489 | JGI IMG/M metagenome (GOLD analysis project Ga0256407, IMG submission 193489) | Bovine rumen microbial communities from Lethbridge, Alberta, Canada - RJG_04 | ecosystem: Host-associated > Mammals > Digestive system > Stomach > Rumen | place: Canada: Alberta...
AAAGCTGAAGAAGCCCGTCATCTTCCTGATTAACCAGCTCGACTCAGACAAGTGCGACTATGACAACATCATCGAGCAGATGAAGGACATCTACGGCGGAAAGTGCGTGGAGATCCAGTATCCATTGGAGACGGGTCCAAACTTCCACAGCCTGATCGATGTACTCATCATGAAGAAACTCTCTTGGGGCCCCGATGGCGGTGAGCCCAAGCGTGAGGAGATTCCTGCTGAGGAAATGGATAAGGCCATGGAACTGCACAAAGCTCTCGTCGAGGCCGCGGCCGAGAACGACGACCAGCTCATGGAGAAATTTTTCGATACGGAGTCGCTTACCGAGGACGAGATGCGTGAGGGTATTCGTAAGGGACTTGTCACGCGCAGCATCTTCCCCGTGTTCTGTGTCGATGCGCATAAGGATATGGGCGTACAGCGACTGATGGAGTTCTTGGGCAATGTGGTGCCGTTTGTCAGCGAGATGCCCAAGGTGCGCAACACGCGCGGCGAAGAGGTGACGCCCGACAGCAATGGCCCTGAGAGCCTCTACTTCTTCAAGAGCGGCATAGAGCCGCATATCGGCGAGGTGTCTTACTTCAAGGTGATGAGTGGAAGTGTCAAGCCGGGCGATGATCTCTTCAATGCCGACCGTGGATCCAAGGAGCGTATGGGACAGATCTATGTCTGTGCCGGTGCCAACCGCATCCCCGTGGATCAGCTCAACGCCGGTGACATCGGCTGTACCGTGAAGCTGAAAGACGTGAAGACCGGCAACACGCTCGACGGCAAGGGTACGGAGGAGCGTTTTGACTTCATCAAATATCCTAATCCGAAATACAGCCGTGCCGTAAAGGCCAACAACCCACAGGATACGGAGAAGATGATGGCGGCCCTGCTGAAGATGCGCCAGGAAGACCCGACATGGGTGGTGGAGCAGAGCAAGGAACTACGGCAGACCATCGTACACGGTCAGGGTGAATTCCACCTGCGCACGCTGAAATGGCGCTTGGAGAACAATGAGAAGATCCCCGTGACCTTTGAAGAGCCAAAGATCCCGTATCGTGAGACGATCACCAAGAAGGCTAAGGCTGAGTATCGTCATAAGAAACAGAGTGGTGGTGCCGGACAGTTTGGTGAGGTGCATCTCATCGTGGAGCCTTATGCTGAGGGAATGCCCGATCCTGTGAGCTATAACTTCGGTGGTCAGGAGTTCAAGATGAACATCAAACAGAAGGAAGAGCGTGACCTGCCTTGGGGCGGAAAGCTGGTATTCATCAACTCTGTTGTCGGTGGTGCCATCGACCAGCGTTTCATGCCTGCCATCCTTAAAGGTGTGATGGACTGCATGGAACATGGTCCGTTGACCGGCAGCTATGCGCGCGACGTGCGTGTGGTCGTCTATGACGGTAAGATGCATCCCGTGGACTCCAATGAGCTCAGCTTCACCTTGGCAGCGCGTCATGCTTTCTCCATGGCGTTCAAGGAGGCCGGACCGAAGATCTTGGAGCCGATCTACGACTTGGAAGTCTACGTGCCGAGCGACTACATGGGTGATGTGATGAGCGACCTGCAAGGCCGTCGCGCCATCATCATGGGTATGGACGCTGAGGCAGGCTATCAGAAGCTCAGTGCCAAGATACCTTTGAAGGAACTGTCGAACTATAGTGTGGCCCTCAGCTCACTGACTGGTGGCCGCGCCAGCTTCACCACGAAGTTCGCCAGCTACGAGCTCGTGCCGAACGACATCCAGCAGAAGCTCATTGCCGCTCATGAGGCAGAGGCTGCCGCTGAGGAATAGTCTACTTTTTCCATTTGAAGTTAATATACAAGAGAGAGGGTCCCAAGCCGTTGATGGCTCGGGGCCTTTTTTCGTTTTATGGCGATTCAATGATTATGCGGGTTTTGTAGTGTCGGCCACGGCGGGCCGCCCCTACAAAACTTTACTCGATGCTGGCCTTATAGGACGAGCGGACGAGGGGACCACAGACGGCAGAACGGAAGCCCATCTGCAGGGCCTGCTCGTGATACCACCGGAATTTCTCCGGCGTGATATAGGCTTCGACGGGTAGATGCCGGGCTGTGGGCTGTAGATACTGTCCAATCGTCACACGCTCGACACCGCAGTCACGCAGGTCGCGCAAGGTCTGGAGCACTTCCTCTTCTGTCTCTCCCAGTCCGAGCATGAGGCCACTCTTCGTGACGAATCCGCTGTCGTGGATATGCTTAAGCACATGCAGGCTGCCGTCGTAGGTGGCCACGCTGCGCACCGACGGCGTCAGACGTCGCACCGTTTCGATGTTGTGTGCCACCACATCGGGACGACTCTGCAATACGATGTCCATCAGATCATCGCGTCCTTGGAAGTCGGGCAGAAGCACTTCTATCTTTGTCTGGCTTTTCTGCCGTACGGCTTCTACGGTTCGGCGCCAGTGTTCTGCTCCCATGTCAGGCAGGTCGTCGCGGTCTACCGAGGTGAGGACGACATATCTCAGGTTCATCTCCTTCACCGACTCCGCCACGCGTTGCGGCTCGTCGGGGTCGAGAGGGAGAGGACGACCGCTCAGCGTGTTACAGAAGCGGCAGTGGCGTGTGCAGATGTCGCCGCCAATCATCAGCGTGGCAGTACCCATACGCCAGCACTCGGCACGGTTGGGGCAAAGGCCGCTCTCGCAGATCGTGTGAAGGCGGTTGCCATGGATGATCTCAGAGGTGCTCTCGCTCTGCTTGTCTGAGCTGAGGTCGATCTTCAACCATTCGGGTTTCATCACGTGGGGCTTGCGACCAAAGAGCACACGCAGCAGGCCGTCGGTGGTCAGTCCGCGGATGATGTTGTTTAAGTCAAGCCCCTGCAGAGCTTTCTCTACGGCCTCGCGGGTGAAGGCCACATCGCGCAGACGGGGCAAGAGCTCCTCATCGAGGTCGCCAGTGAGGAAGTAGTCGCCGAAGAGGTCGATGTCGTGGATATGATTGTCTTTGATTTCCAGGCAGGCTTCAATGGTACCCACGCCGGGAAGACGGTGTTTCTTGGTAAGCTTGAAGAGCGGCTGCTTGCCATAGATGAAGTCGTCGGCGGCAAAGGCCTTTTGTAGTTCTCTGATTTCCGGCATCATCTCTTCTGTGATCGTGATGGCCTTGTCGCCACACATGGCCTGACGGAAGGACGCTTTCAGCTCCGGCAGCGACATCGTTGTGTATTGGCTGATGTTACCCACATGCTGCCGGACACTCTCCACGCCTTTGCTTTGCAGCTTTGCTTTGTCGGGCGTGATGACGTGTTCCAACATGCTGAGGTCGGAGTTGACGAGCAGTGTGTTGTGCATAATGCTGCGGTCGCCGGTACGGTAGAAGGCGGCACCGGAAACTTTCTTGCCGTCGAGCAGGATGTCGTTGCGCCCCGAGATCGTTACGGGAACGCCAATGCGATGCAGTGCGTCGGCGGCGAGATGCATGCAGTGCTCAAACATCTTCTGCACGTTCGGCTCACGGCTGATGAAGGAAAACATGACGTTGCCCTCATCGGAGTAGACGCAGCCGCCACCACTCTTGCGGCGCGAGATGAACACGCCGTGCTCGCGGCAGTAGTCCACGTTCACCTCGTTTTGCAGCAGTTGGTTGCGGCCTACGATGACGGTAGGCTTGGTCTGCCAGATGAAGAAATAGTCGTCGTCGCGGAAGTGACGGGCCACATACGCCTCGACGGCAAAGTCGTAGGTGATGGGGGGCAGCGTCTGCTGCTCGGGTAGAACAACGTAGGTCATGTGTTTTTCAGTTTGGTATCAGATTGCTAAGATTCCTTGACTTCAAGGCTTTCCGTATTATCCTTTGGCAAGCGTACTTTGCGCTTGGGATTTTCCTGTGCGCCGTATTTCAGGAGCTTGTTGGCCGCTGTGGCAATGCCCATGCCGGTAGGAGCTGTCGTCGTCTTCACGTCGTCGAAGGCTTTGCGCGTGCGGTCAAGCAGTTGATCGGCCGTCTGGAAGCGCTCATAGAAGAGTTGCACACGGTTGATGATCTCATCAGCGGCCTTGAGCATGGCATCCTGGTTCTCGGCCTGCCGCACCTGGCGCCACGTCATCTCCAGCACACGCAGCATCATATAGAGGTTTTGCGATCCGGAGATGATCACGCCCTGATCATAAGCGTCTTTCCACAGGGCCGGATCATGGGTGAGGGCCAATTGCAGGGCACTCTCGCTGTAGACATACATCACCACAAAGTCGAGCTGTACCTTGCCGTTGGCGGCATATTTGGCGTATTTCTTCCGGGCCAGCTCCTTGACATGGCTGCGCACAGAGGTGAGATGGCGCTGCAGAGCCTCGTCGCGCTCGGCATCGGTCGTGGCGTTGTGGTAGTCTTCGAAAGCCTTCAACGACATCTTTGCGTCGATGATCACATCACGGTTGTCGGGGAAGTGGAGAATGACATCGGGGATCATCTTGTGTCCGTCCTCTTCGTGAACCGTGCGCCCCTGCTCGTCTTTCAGTGTCACCTGCTCTTCGAACTGTACGCCCTCTTCGAGTCCCATCTGTTCCAAGAGTGTGCGCAGTCGCAGCTCACCGAAGTTGCCTTGCGTCTTGTTCTCGCCGGTGAGTGCCTCCGCCAACTTATCTGCACGTTGTCCGACCTCATGGGCCTGTTTTAGGTTCTCTTGTATGCTGGCATCGAGGCGCGACATCAGCACGGTCTGATCATGGTCGCTTTTCTCCACCGCCTCCTTCATCAGCTTCAGATTCTCATGGAGCGGGTTGAGCAGTGCCGACATCTGTTGCTGGTTGGCAGTGTTGAGGTCGGCAGCCCGACGTTTGAGGATCTCTTCCGATGCCGTGTTGATCTGCTCTTTAAGGAGAGAGGACTGCTGTTGCAGCTGGTCGGCTTGTTGCTGTCGCATGGTTTGCAGTTGCTCAGCCTGCTGTTGTCTCAGCGATTGCAGTTGCTCGGCCTGTTGTTGCCGCAGTGTTTGCAGTTGCTCAGCCTGCTGCTGTTTCAGAGCCTGCAGCTGCTCTGCCTGCTGTTGCCGCAGCGTTTGCAGTTGTTCTGTTTGCTGTTGCCGCTGGTCTTGCAGCTGCTGTTGGTAGTTGGCTTGCAATTCTTCTTTCTGTCTGCTCAGGTCACTTTCCAACTTTGCAATCTGTTGGTCGAGCATGCTGGCGCGTGTCTCAGCGGCCGCATTCTTGCTGTGTGCGATGAGGTAGCCGATGATGATACCGACCAATAAACCAATGATGATGCCAATTACATTCATTTCTCTCGTGTTATGATTATCGTTGCAAAGATAGTAAAAACATTCGAATGAGACAAAAAAAGAGTGGACGGTCATAAAGAACTGTCCACTCAATATTCTCTATTCTTTAATGGAGTATCTTACATGGCATTGTATATGTAGGAATTATTAAGTATCTCTCTTACTAATTGCATTCCTTTCTCATAGCGTGAATTGATTTTTGCTTTTTCAACCTCACTGCTATTTATATGTTCTGCATAGGTTCTTTGAGCTTGGAGTTCAAAGTCTTTTGCTGCTTGTCCAGTAAGTACTGGAATCGAAGATATTGCTAATGCCATATATTACCTCCTGTGTTTCGTATTTATGATGAAGCAAATATACGAACTTTATTCCAAACTGCAAAACAAATCTAATAATATTAGTTTCTAAGTTTTGTGGGCGGAGCTAAAAAAAGGAGTATGGCGAATGCCATACTCCTTATTATATATATGAGACTATACGTCTACATCATTAGAACTCCAGGCGGAGACCAATCTGTGCGTGCCAACGGCTGCCAGTATCGCTTGCCACGGGCTTGCTGTTGGTGTTGAACTGGTAAACACCAGCACCGTTTTCAATCTTTGTCAGCGTTAGCGGGCTGAGGTTGTAAGCATTGCTGTAGTGAGCACCCCAGTGCTTGTTGAGCATGTTGGCGAAGTTCATCACGTCGAAGGTGATTTGGAACTTGCCAATACCCTTGATGTTGTAGATGTTCTGAGCGATGTGCAGGTCAACCTCGTTCTCCCAAGGAGTAAGGTTAGAGTTGCGCTTAGCGTACTCGCCACGGTGATTTTTAGCATAGTCATCGTTCTCAATCCACTGCTCGAAAGCTTCACGGCTCTGCTCAGCAGTCATGTTCTTTGTGCTTGCGAAGTTCATCTTAGCCAGCTCGTCCTTTGTCGGGATGTAGAGCAGGTTGTTGCCGCGGAAGCCATCATTGTTGTAATCAGCTTTCTCGTTCATCGTCAGAGAATAGCGGCCACCGCTGAAACCATTGTAGTTGATGGCTACCTCAGTGTTCATCCAACCGTTCCAGTATTTAGGAGAGTTGTAAGAAACCTGGATGCGAACCTGATGAGGAATGTCGAACTTCGACCAGCTCATCTCGTTCTTGTCATTGGTGTTGCGGCTGTAGTTGTATTTCCAGTTAGAGTAAGCAACAGAAGAAGTACCATCGTTGACACTGTAAGAGTGACCGAAGATATAGCTTGCCATAACATCAAGACCGAAGTCGAAGGACTTCTCAGCCTTGACAGAAACATTATAAGAATAGCCCTTGTTGGTATTCTTCAGATTGATGATGCTATAGTAAGGCAAGTTCTTTTCAATCTTGCTGTAAGAAGTAACAGCAGAAGCCTCTACACCAGGAACAGCATAGATCTTGTCGCCCTTGTCCTCATAGGCGAGGTTCTCAAAGAACACATTGTTGAGGTTCTTGGAATACAAGCCCTCAAGAGTCATCTTCACGTCGCCGGGAAGCATCTGCTCCAGAGCGAGGTTAGCACGGAGCACCTGCGGGAAGCGGAAGTTCTTAGCCACGGTCACGATGTCAGGGGACAGACCTGTCTTAGCGGTCTTAGCAGCTGCCATAGGATCTTTGGCGTACTGGCCGAGAGCAGGAGCGCTGTTGTTCTTCGTGTTGATGGTAGTACCCTTGGCCTCTACGCCATTGTTGACGAAAGCGTTGGAGAGCCAAACGTATGGAGCACGGCCGGAGAAGATACCTACACCGCCACGGAGCAATGTGCGATGGCTGGCATCAGTGTACCAGTTGAAACCTACACGGGGAGAAACGAGGAGCTTAGCGCTCGGCATCTTGCCTACCTCGACACCGAGGTTATGCTCAGAAGCGAAGGTGTTGAAGGCATCATTAGTGGTAGGAGAGTTCAATGTAGCGTTCAGATCGAAACGAATACCGTAAGTTACATTGATCAGCGGGGTGATGTCCCACTTATCTTGTGCATACAGACCGAAGAGACCGAACTTCATGTTCGGAGCCCACTTGGTGTCGCCACCTGTAAGCTCTGGGTCGGTATATTTATAAGTGAACTTGTAAGGAGTATCAGCAAGGAAATTATCGAGGTCGCTATAGTACCAAGCACCGTTTGCGCCCTGGATGAAGAGGTTCTTCATCTTGTAGAACTCGTTATGAGTACCGAATGTGATGGTGTGGTTGCCTTTGTACCAAGAGAGGTTGTCCTCTGCTGTCCAAATGTCCTGGTTAAGGTAGTTGGCTGCACTGCTGAATTCAGTACCGATGTTGACAGTGTTCATGGAAGTACCGTCACCACCGGCAACGCTACCGATCTGCACGCAAGGACCCATATAAGGTACATCGCGGCTGTCACGGATGAAGCTGGCGGATACACGAGCCTCGTTGTAGAGTACGGGGCTGATATGAGAGTTCAACTCAGCGACGAAAGAGTTCGTCTTGTTGTTCATACGATAGCTGGATTTGCTGAAGGTATAGGTGCTGCTGCTCAGACCGTCCTTGTCATCGTAAGAGTCGTTGTGCTGATAGCGGAAAGCCAAATGGTTGTTGACGTCGATGTTCCAGTCCACGCGGGCCAGCAAGCCAAAGGACTTGGTGCCGAGCTCACCTCTGCCGTAGGAATCCTGGAAGCCGGTCAGCTTATTGTACTGATCGGCGATCTGCTTCAGTGTAGCTTCAGTGACATATTTGTTGGTATATCCTGGGTAGATAGTAGCAGGAGCTTCAGTCTTCTTATATTCAGCACTGGCGAAGAAGAAGAGCTTGTCCTTGATGATCGGGCCACCGAGGGTAGCACCGTAAGTCTTAGTAGAACGCTGCGAGAGTTTGTCCTCAACATAGTCGCGCAGGCGGTTGTACTTGCTGTACATGTCCTGGTTGGTGTAGTACATGTAAGCACTGCCGTGGAACTGGTTGGTACCACTCTTAGTGATAGCGTTGATAGCACCACCTGTGAAACCGCTCTGGCGGACATCAAACGGAGCAACGCTCACCTGCAACTCCTGGATTGCGTCCATGGAGATAGGATTGGCATTGGTCTGACCGCCATTGGTACCGCTGCCGGCGAGTCCGAAGACATCGTTGCTCACCGTACCGTCGATCTGGAACGAATTGTAGCGGTTGTTGATACCGGAGATGGAAACACCGCCTAAACGCGAATTGGAGACCAGTGGTGACAGCTTAGCAACATCGTAGAGGTTACGGCTGATGGTCGGCGTGTTCTCAATGCGCTGCTGGTTGAAGTTAGCGGCAGCACCACCACTGTTGCGTCCACTCTTGCCAAGTACGGTGACCTCACCGATTTGCTGAGCATCCTCCTTCATGTCGATGTTCAGCGTACGAGGCTGTCCCAGCGAAAGTTGGATGTTGTCAATGACCTCATCCTTGTAGCCGATGTAGTTGACGGTGACCTTGTAAGGTCCGCCGACACGCATACCCTGGATGGTAAAGCGTCCGCTTTCGTTAGTAACTGCATTGTAACGAGTACCGGAAGGCTCGTGGATGGCGGTGATCGTGGCGCCGATGACGTTTTCACCACCTGCCACCACCTTACCGTTGAGGCCAGAGGTGGTGACCTGTGCCATCATGGTTGATGAAATCATCAACAGAAGCATGATGAGCATAAAATGCAATCTTCTTTGCATACCTTTAATAATGAATAATTAATACCTTAGGGCTAAACCCCTGCTTAACGAATTCACTGCAAAATTAAGCAAAAATTTCCATAATACTGTTGCAAAGCCACTACAATTTTTTATTTTTCTCGCAAAAATATCAAAAATAGCCAATATATGGGGTAAAAAAGTGTTGTCACAGGAGTAGTTGAACCGTTACGCAATGTTTTTGTTTAGGTTGAAGACGATGGGTGACAAGCGTAGCCGGGCTGTTACACAGTGTTTTTTTGCACAAAAAAGTCTTTTTCTTAAGGAAAAGTTTTATAGTTATGCTTTTTTTGTTAACTTTGTGACTAGATATAGAATTAAAAACAGAAAAGCATTATGATTATCGATTTCGACAAGATACCCGAAGCACATATCGACGGCTTCAAAGGTGGAAAAGGAAGACTCGACACACGCAACTACGACGATGGCAAGGCAAAAATCATGTATTCCACACTTCGTCCCGGAGCATCATCGGGGTTGCATGTTCATGAAGGCAACTGCGAGATTGTCTTCGTCATCAGCGGCATCGCTACTTTCCATTACGATGGTCATGTGGAGGAGTGCCGCGCCGGTCAGTGCCATTATTGCCCCGAGGGACATAGTCACTACATGGAGAATCTGACCGATCACGACCTGGTCTACTTTGCCGTGGTAAAATAGTTCGTTTGCCATTTCCGTATTTGTTGCAGACGTCCTTCAGCTGACAGCCGTAGCAACGGCCGTGGGCATTGCGAAGGGCATAGACGATGCGGTAAACGACATAGGCGACGCAGATGGCGACGACGCATAATACTATGATGTGTTGTGTCATGGATCAATCTCTTTTTTAGTGATACCTTATTATTATATATACATTAACGCTTAGACATACCATTTCAATATATGGCTCAACAAAATAATCATCTTGTCATCATGGCAGGCGGCATCGGCAGCCGTTTCTGGCCGATGAGTACAGAGGAGCGCCCCAAGCAGTTCATCGATGTGCTGGGAGTGGGTCGCACGCTGATACAGATGACTTTAGACCGCTTTCAGGGCGTATGCCCGATGGAGAACGTGTGGATCGTCACCAACGAACGTTACGCCGACTTGGTTCACGAACAGTTGCCCGATGTGCCCGTTGATCATATCCTGCAAGAACCGTGCCGCAGAAACACGGCGCCCTGCATCGCCTACGTCAGCTGGCGCATCAAGATGACGGACCCGAAGGCCAATGTCGTCGTATCACCCGCTGACCATATCGTCACTAACGTCGACGAGTTCCGTCGTGTCATTACCTCCTGCCTGAAGTTCGCAGGTGAGACCGATGCCGTGCTCACCTTGGGCATGAAGCCGACACGTCCGGAGACCGGTTATGGCTATATACAGGCAGACCTCACCTCCAACTCACCGCGCAACCGCGAGATCTATCGTGTCGACCAGTTCAAGGAAAAGCCGGACTTGGAGACCGCCAAGCACTATATCAGTGAGCATAACTTCTTCTGGAATGCCGGCATCTTTGTGTGGAGCGTCGAGACCATCGTCAATGCCCTGCGCGTCTATGCGCCGCGCATCAACAATATCTTTGAGCGCATACAGAATGTCATGGGCACGCCACAGGAGCAGGAGACTATTAATAAGGTGTATCCCGACTGCGACAATATCTCTATCGACTATGCCGTGATGGAGAATGCCGAGGAGATCTTCGTCTTCCCGGCAGACTTCGGCTGGAGCGACCTCGGCACCTGGGGCTCACTGCTGTTGCAAAGCCAGCGCGACATGTATGGCAACGGACTCATCGGCAAGAACATCCACACCTTTGAGTGCCACAACTGTGTTGTGCACACAGCCCAGGAGAAGAAGGTGATCCTGCAAGGTCTTGACGGATATATCGTCGCTGAGCACGACGACACCCTGCTGGTCTGCAAGCTCTCGGAAGAGCAGCGCATCAGGCAGTTCCAAAACAATTAACCGTCCGTGGCATTCGCCAAAGATAACTTTAAACACATCATACTATGCTGACCTTTCCTTGTGCCAAGATCAATCTTGGATTGAATATTGTCGCTGAGTGCCCCGATGGCTATCACGACATACAGACGGTGTTTTATCCCATTCCGCTCACCGACGCCTTGGAGATCAAACACATGGACCCGGCTTTCCCCTCAGATCATCCCTGTGATCTGAAGGTCACGGGAAATGCCGTAGACTGTGATGAGCGCAGCAACCTTGTGGTGAAGGCTTATGACCTCCTTGCCGCCGACTTTGAGTTGCCGCCGATCCATGCTCATCTCTTCAAGCGCATCCCCTCGCAAGCAGGACTGGGAGGCGGCAGTTCGGATGGCGCCTTTATGATCCGCTTGCTTGACGAGCGTTTCCGGCTGAACATCGGCATTGCCGAGATGGAGCGCTATGCGGCTAAGTTGGGTTCCGATTGTGCTTTCTTCATCACCGCCGAACCGTCGTATGCTACCGGGCGTGGCGAGATCCTGGAGCCTGCCGACGGCCCCAAGGGCAATCTCCACGGTTATTCGATTGTGGTGGTGAAACCCGATGTAGCTGTGTCCACACGTGATGCCTATGCGCAGATTGTCTGCCACATGCCCCGCAAGTCGTGCCGCGACATCGTGCGTCAACCGATTTCTACCTGGCGCGATGAGCTGACCAACGACTTTGAGGGTCCGGTCTTCAAGGCGCATCCCGAGTTGGCACGTATCAAGCAGAGTCTCTACGACATGGGTGCGCTCTATGCTCAGATGAGCGGCAGCGGCAGTGCGCTCTACGGCATCTTCCGTGAGATACCGCAAGGCGTGGAGGATCAGTTCAAAGGTTGCTTTATGGCGACTGCTGCGCTATAGACAAAACGATGTATATCAGAAAAAACGTTTTCTTATTCATCGTTTTGGTTTTTAACGCTCCATCTTCGATGGAATAAAGAATATAACCGAATATTGAGAATAATATAGATGTAGTTTATACCTGATATTTTCTCGATATTCGGTTATATTCTTTATTCCGCATAGCGGAGCGTTAACCCTTCAAGACAATGTATGTTTCCATTAAATAGAGGTGACGGTTATTCGGCGCACAGGATATTTCCCGTGGGCCGATATTTGTAATCTTCTCTGTTACGGATCTATAATTGGTTAGAGAGATCAAAAGCTCAAGGAAAATAGTCATAGGCAGGCTTTAGCTCCCGATGGAGCTATGGTGTGGAAGTGATGGGGCAGCCTTTGCGAGCAAGCTCGCAGTCTGCCCCATCACTTCCACACCACCCCTGACGGGGTTAAAAGCCTGCCTATGACGAAAATTGCCAAGGCATAAAATTGTCCTTCGGACATAAAATAGAGCATCTCCTATTATGCTCACGTGCTGTTGAGAGTGCTCTGATTAAAGGATATCGGCTGCTCTATTTTCTTTTCTCTTTTCCGTTTGAAAGTACCAATGCGATAATGACAATATAAAGATTTATGTTTCCTCTCACTATGATTCCACGGAAAATATCAAGTGCGCCGGTTATTCCCCCTTCTCTGGCATGATCACCTCGCGATACTCGTTCTCGAAGTTCGGCGTGAACACCCCTTTGCCGATCTTGTCCTTGATCTCTTCTGGACTCCAGAAGCGGCCACCGGCGAGCTCGTCTTTGCTGGGACATACCTCGCCATCGTAGACCGTGGTGAAGACCCATACCAGTTCCTTCTCACGCTGGCTCTCGAAGACATAGTGCTTGATGAAGTGCGGCGTGTAGTCAGTGATGCCGAGCTCCTCGCTTACCTCGCGGTGCAGAGCTTGTTCGACCGTCTCACCATAGTCGACATGCCCGCCGCATGCCGTGTCCCATTTGTCGGGCTGGATGTCTTTCCAGTGCGGTCGCTGTTGCAGGTAGAGTTCGCCCCGGCTGTTGAACACATGCAGGTGCACCACCGGATGGAGCACCTTGCTGCCATCGTGGGCTTTGCCGCGTGTGATCTTGCCGAGCACGTGGCCGTCCTCGTCGACGACGGGAAAGAGTTCGTCTTTGTTATCCATATTCATTTCGCGTCTGTTTAGCTTTTATTTTCCTTTTTATTTTGTTATCTCAAATCTTCTTGCTATCTTTACAAAAGAAAGAAACAAGATAAAGAATCATATCCTATGGAAGTAAATCTCGACTTGATGTCTTTTGTCGAAACGAGCATCCTGCCTCGTTATGTGGCCTTTGGCCGCTCCCATGGCCTGAGCCATGTGCAGCGTGTCATCGCCAACTCGCTGGAGCTGGCGCGCCGCACGGGTGCAGATATTAATATGGTGTATGCCATTGCCGCCTATCACGACCTTGGCATGAGTGGTCCGCGTGCCATCCACCACATCACCGGCGGCAAGATTCTCGCTGCTGATGCCCGTTTGAAGAAGTGGTTCTCGCCCGAGCAGATCAATATCATGAAGGAAGCGGTGGAGGACCATCGCGCCTCAGCATCGCACGAGCCGCGGAGCATCTATGGAAAGATTGTCGCTGAGGCTGACCGCGATCTCGATCCCGAGGTGGTGTTTCGCCGTGCCGTGGAGTTTGGCTTGGAGCGTGAACCCAACAAGGACCGCGAATGGCAATGGCAGCGTTTTGACCGCCACATGGAGGAGAAGTACAGTGCCCGCGGCTACATCCGTCTGTGGATTCCCAACTCCCCCAATGAGGAAAAGCTCAAGCAGGTGCGCGACATCATCGCCGACAAGGCACGGCTGCGTGAGGTCTTCAATCGTCTGTTTGATGAGGAGAACTCGTCAAAGCGCTGAACGTCTTCTTTCCTTTGACATAGTATTGCCAGACGACACTGATAGGTAACAGTTCGGGAATCGTCCTGAGCTTTCTGTTCATCTTGATGGCCTCACGGTCAGCGTCGAAGTCATGGCGCCATTTATAGAAAGCACGGCGCGCGCGCAGGATGGCGATGAAGTCATGCCAGTTGCGGTTGACGATCAGCGTCTCCAGTGCGGCAATGTGATCGAGCAGCCAGCGCATGTGCATCACGGGACGGAGCTCTTCGTCGGGCAAGTTTTTGTAGAGCATCGTCAGGTTGTTGCGGAAGTTGAGGAAGGTCTTCATCGGGTTGCCTTGCGGCAGCGTGCCGCCGCCGACATGGTACACCTCACTTTCGGGGATGCACACCACGCGTCGTCCTCGCTGTCGCAGTCGCCAACAGAGGTCAATCTCCTCGTTGTGGGCAAAGAAGCGGGCGTCGAGTGCTCCTGCCTCCCAATAGTCTTTGGCACGGATCATCAGACAGGCACCCGTAGCCCACAGCACATCCATCGTATAGTCATATTGTCCGTTGTCACGCTCCACGGTGTCGAAGACACGACCGCGGCACAGAGGATAGCCGAAGCGGTCGAGGAAGCCGCCGGAGGCTCCGGCATACTCGAAGCTGTCCTTGTCGGACTCGCTGAGCAGTTTGGGTTGACAGGCCGCCACGTCGTCGTGCGTGTCCATATACTCTTGCAGGGGCGTGAGCCAGTGGTGCGTCACCTCCACGTCGGAGTTGAGCAGCACATAGTAGTCGGCCTCTATCTGTCGCAGCGCACGGTTGTAGCCGTCGGCAAAGCCGTAGTTGCGGTCGAGCACGAGCGTCTTCACTTCCGGGAACTTCTGTGCGAGCATCTCCATCGAGCCGTCGGTCGAGGCATTGTCGGCCACCCATACCTCCGCGTCGTTGCGCGAGTATTTCAGCACGGTGGGCAGGAAGCGCTCCATCATCTTCCGCCCGTTCCAGTTCAATATGACGATTGCTGTCTTCATCGTTTAAATCATTTATTTCTCTATGTTGGGCTTAGCCAGCAGCGTTTCTTCTTTTCCACTCTTTCTGAAGTCGCCGAGTGTCACGTTGAGAATCTCGTTGTCGTACTCCTCGCGGGCCTCTGTGGCAGGCAAGGTGACACGGATGTAGTTGTCGGTGAAGCCGTGCATGGCATGTCCGGCGGGAGCTTTCTCGAAGAGTACGGGGCGAGTCTGTCCGATATAGTGGGCATAGAAGTCGTGCGTCTTCTTGTCGGAGAGTTCCAGGAATCGTCTTGAGCGCTCCTTCTTGTCCTTGTCGCTGACCACGTAGGGGATGGCGAGTGCCGACGTTCCCGGTCGCTCGGAGTAGGGAAAGACGTGGAGCTGTGTCACGGGCAGGCTGTCGAGAAATTCGTAGCAGTCCTCGAAGTACTCAGGTCGCTCGCCACGGCAGCCCACCATCACGTCGACGCCGATGAACGCGTCGGGCATGAGCTCCTTGATCAGATGGATCTTATGGGCGAAGACGTCACGCGTATAGCGACGGTGCATGAGCTTGAGCACCTCGTCGTTGCCGCTCTGCAAAGGGATATGGAAGTGCGGCATGAAGGCACGCGAGTGGGCACAGTACTCGATGAGCTCGTCGTCGATGAGGTCAGGCTCCAGCGAACTGATGCGGTAGCGCTGGATGCCCTCCACACCGTCGAGGGCTTTGACGAGGTCGAGGAATGTCTCGCCGGTGGTTTTGCCAAACTCTCCGATGTTCACACCGGTGAGTACGATCTCCTTGCCGCCTTCGCCTGCCGCCTGTTCGGCCTGCTCCACGAGTGAGGCAATGGTGGGGTTGCGAGAGAAGCCGCGGGCGTAGGGGATGGTGCAGTAGGTGCAGAAGTAGTCGCATCCGTCCTGCACTTTCAGGAAGTAGCGGGTGCGGTTGCCGCGCGAGCACGACGGCTGGAAGGTCTTGATGTCCTTGGTCTTCTCGTGGTGGAAGGCGTGGAGATGTCCTTCTCGCGGTTGTGTCCACGCGTCGGAGAGATATTGTATGAGGTTGGCTTTCTCGTTGGAGCCGAGCACAAGGTCCACGCCGTCGATGGCGCTCACCGTCTCGGGTTCCAGCTGAGCATAGCATCCCGTGACCACGACAAAGGCGCCGGGGTTCTCGCGCACCATGCGGTGGATGGCCTGGCGGCATTTGTGGTCGGCCACCTCGGTCACCGAACAGGTGTTGATCAGGCAGATGTCGGCATGCTCACCCTCGTGAGCGGTTGTGACGCCCATCTCGCTGAGCAGCTTGCCAAAGGTGGAGGTTTCCGAGAAGTTGAGCTTGCAGCCGAGTGTGTAGTAGGCTGCTTTCTTGCCTTGGAAGGCACTGGTATTGATCATGCTTCTTTTCTTTTTTATGCAAAGGTACTGTTTTCCCATGACAATCTCACTGTAGAAGCCGGGAAAAGTGAAGTTTCTCTGCTTTGGGT
>Ga0256407_10007688_pt1 | contig 16105 bp, 10 predicted proteins | sample RumenRJG_04DNA_FD_193489 | JGI IMG/M metagenome (GOLD analysis project Ga0256407, IMG submission 193489) | Bovine rumen microbial communities from Lethbridge, Alberta, Canada - RJG_04 | ecosystem: Host-associated > Mammals > Digestive system > Stomach > Rumen | place: Canada: Alberta...
GAATAGGGATCTTCCCCTCTTGATGTTCATCAAGGACTACTCCACGTTCCCATCCTGAAAATGCAGAATTAAAGGTTTCATTAAGCACAAATGTCTTAACTTTATATTCATAACACTCATATCCCACATCCTGTTTGAAAACAGATCCTTCTTTCAGATACGAAGCTTCAAACGGAACTATTTCATTAGAATCAAACGGTCCTATGGCCTCACTCATATTATCATCAAAGGCTGAAGATGCATCTAAAGAAATCCCATGATAATAGCAATCCATATTTGCGTGACAATTACAAATCTCCGTATATTCATAATCGCCTCGACAGTACTTCCTCTTACCTGAAAGATTCAACGGTCCTTTTACATCTACATCAAAAACAAGATATGGCATGTAGATACTGCGAAACCGTTCACAATATTGAGGATCCTTAAACTCCGAAGGAACAAAAAATAACTTCTTTACCTTATTCTCATAAATACTCCTGCATTTATCCTTATCTATCTTGAAAGGGATCACCCCCTTCGGTTTCTTCATGTTCGCTGAGCCTGACTGAAGCATTACCTTCGAACCGCAGTAGCTGCAGAAATCATCAATGGAGTTTTTTACCGAATAAACAATCCCTCCGCAGTTCGGGCACTTGAACTCCACCAGTTTAAGATCATCGTTTTCCCCTTCTGCTCCAACTTTCTGCTTTTTTTCCTCTTCCTTGGTTTCTATATTGCCCACTTCGGCTGTTTGAACTTCGGCGGGTACATCAATAGTCTCCTCAGAAGTTGTTTTCGTGGTTACATCAATAGTTCCCTCAGGAGCTGCTTCTGTGGCTGCATCATTAGTTCCCTCAGTGGTTGCTTCTGTGGTCACATCAATGCTTTCATCAGTGCTTGCTTCTGCAGTTACATCAATATTTCCATCAGAGCTTGCTTCCGTGGTTACATCAATTTTTTCATCATTAGCTGTTTCTGTAGGCGGCGCTGAAATTATCTCATGAGATATGTCTATCGACGCACCGAAAGTCTCGCTAAGCATTTCATCGGGGATCCCGTCTGAAAGCGCCCCGCCTAAAGGCGTTGTATCAACGGGAATAAAAGCATCTATATTCTGCCCGGCATCATCTTTTACCTCGGATTGAGAAAAAGAATGTCCACCATTATCCATTCTTGTTACCTTCCTAAAACACTATCCTATCTTTGATCAACTTTATGACTGCAACAAAAGTCAGAGGAGTATTATCAGAAATGATGGCTTCCGCTGCTGTGATGACCTCCGCTGCTGTGATGGCTGCCTCCGCTGCTGTGACTGCTGCCGCCACCGCTGCTTCCGGAACTCTGTGGCGAATATCTCTTGGATACATTGATCAGATTTGCTTTCCTGTTTGAAATGCCAAGCTGGGAAAACAGACCTTTAATTATCTCTTTATTTGATGCCGCAGGAGTGCTTGTCATTATACCAAGGATCATAAATCCAAGTAAAAATGCGACTATTATGGCAATAAAGATATTGCTTATGTATTTAAAGGGCTCTGCGATCCTCAAACCGGCAAGTACATCATCGCACTGCTCATATACCGATATCGCGCATTTTGCATAATCACCATCCCCCGCATATGTATATACATTATCCACGATGGAATTGGCTTTGCTTCCGGTGATCTTGCTGTCCAGTCCGTTATGAGCCTGAAGGAGTAAGAGCCGGTCACCCATATCTATCAGGAATATAAGTCCAGGGGCTTCGGTTCCGTATCTGTCCTGATAATAATTTTCCGCATAGCGCTCTGCCGCACCCGCCTTTAAGTTGGCAGTAACAAATATCACATTACCTTCATCTGTCAGATCTTTCATTGAAGATAAAACCTTATCGACTTCGGATGCCGTGAGCAGGAATTCCGGATCATCGACATATGCTTCATATCCCGTATCACTGTTGGTATAGGATTTAACATTGTCTCCCGCGAATACCTGTACCGGAAGCAATACTATCAAAAAGACAGCTATCAGAAGGCCAAATGCTCTTTTAATATCAAACCGGCGCATTAGTATCACCTCCTTCACGTGCAAGCTGGGGCAGCGGTCTGGTGTAGAGAAGATTCTTCAATCCCACGATAGAGATCAGTCCTATGATAACTCCCGTTCCTATGATCGCAGCAGACACATAATACATGGGATCGGATGCGCGCGCCACCAATGAAAATATCAACGCAAGAGGTGCCGCCACCATGAGCGGAATACCGCCTTTATATACGATTCCCGGTGTTGTAAGCTCCTTCGCTTTTGAAAATGACATCCATATAAATACCGCAGTGAGAAGTGGCTGGATCATTCCGGAGCTCAGCACTGTGTAACCTACATATCCCAACGCACACAGCGCCACAAATATAAACTGTCCGAGACAAAGTATCACTGCCAGTATGAGCCAAATATTTCCGCCGGACTTCTTGTTTTCTTTTTCTCTCTTCTTACGCTCTTTTTCTTCTTTTTTCTTCAGCGCTTCCATAATGTCCTTGTCATTGGAATATTTATACATATATCCTTTGTCATCGAGGCGCTTTTCTTTTTTTACTATGGACGATACATTGCACATCATAATAAATGCACATATGCATCCGAGCGTCTGGATCAGAGCGATCATCTTCGAAGGATTCATTGAGGGCATCACCACCGCCAGCAACAGATAAACAGGTATGGCAAGCAGAAAACAGAATGCCAGGAACTTGCGTGTATTGACCGGCATGTCACAGCTTATCTTTCCCGATTCACCGTTGATCACCGCATATGCAACACGATCTCCCTTCTTGTATGATAAAAACCATATCGGAAAGAAAGCTGTATAAATATCTCTCGGTGTCATATGTACAGGGATCTTGCTCTTTTGTCCGCTGTTTAATCTCACACCGCCGGGCCACCCCGTTGATACCGATTTATAAACTTCATCAACCGCAAAAGTTGTGACATCCTTTGCATAACACTCATGTTCCACATCCGGCATATCAGCGTAAAATCCGGTCAGATACGCAGGCTCAAAAGGAACTATGCTATGAGCATCAAATGGCGCTATGGTCTCACTGAAATGATCATCAAAAGAAGATGACGCGTCATACGAGAGTCCGTGGAAATAACAGTCAAGATCCGCATGGCAGACATACTTCTCGGTATAGACATAATCTCCGCGTCTGTATTCCTTCCTGCCGCTCAGATCAAGCGGCCCCTTAAGATCTACATTGTAAACGTGATACGGTATATAAATTCCGCGGAACTGCTCAAGATAATTCGGATCCTTGAGTTCCTTCGGTGCGAAGAACGACTTCTTAACATGATCCTCATAAATGCTCTTGCATTTTGTCTTATCTACCTTGAAGGGGATCACTCCTTTAGGCGGCTTCATGCTTGAAAACCTTGACTGAAGCATCACCTGGGATCCGCAGTAGCTGCAGAAACCGTTTAAGGATTCTTCAACCGAATAAAGCGTTCCACCGCAATTCGGACACGTATACTCAACAAGTTTAAGCTCATCGGTATCGGCATCCTTTACCGCATCCTGCTTATCCTTTACTTCCGTTTCTTCTTCGCCTGTCCTGCTTACTATGTCTTCAGCGGTTGCGACTTCGCCTAAAGGCGTGGTATCGACGGGAGTAAAAGTATCGGCCATATGGTCGTTTTTTGCATTGTCGGCAGTTTCTTTATCTGTCTGACTAACATGCTCTTCTGCATCCGGAATAGCATCATCCTTTACATCCGAAGGGATAAAAGTATTCTCACAGTAATCGCATTTGAGCAGCTGAATGGCGGGATCAAATCTGAGTTCGCCGCCGCATCTCTGACATTTCATTCAAGCCTCCTGATCATAAATGATCTTACTCATTAACCAACTTTAAGATTATAACATAAAGTAGATACCGGTTATCATGATCCGGGCTTTTATTCTGTTCAAAGATCCATCTTTTTGTCCGGTTTCCTTTTTTTGCACAAATAAAAAAACACATGATATTTTTCTACGGAAAATGCCCAGAAAACGTTATCTTGCAACATTTCGAACAATTGTTAACTTGTAATCGCAAATCCCATTAAGTATAATTTTATGGAATGGGTCAACGATCTTCGCCACGGTGAAGATCGGGCAAAAAGTAAATGTAAAGGAGAAAAAATATGAAGTTTGGTTACTTCGATGACGCCGCAAAAGAATACGTCATCACTACGCCCAAAACCCCGCTTCCCTGGATCAACTACCTTGGTTGCAACGAGTTCTTTTCACTCATTTCAAATACCTGCGGTGGTTATACTTTTTATAAGGACGCTAAGCTCCTTCGTATGACCAGATACCGTTACAATGATGTTCCTTACGATACAAACGGTAAGTATTTCTACATCAAAGATAACGATACCATCTGGAATCCCGGATGGCAGCCTATGAAGACAGAGCTTGATTCCTATGAGTGCCGTCACGGTCTCGGATATTCCAAGTGGAAGTCATCAAAGGCAGGCGTTCAGGCTGATCTTCTTACTTTCGTTCCCATGAACGAGAATGCGGAAGTATCACAGATCAAGCTTACGAATACAACTTCTTCCAAGAAGGATATCCAGCTCTACTCTTATGTTGAGTGGTGTCTGTGGAATGCGGATGATGATTCCCGTAACTTCCAGCGTAATCTTTCAACAGGTGAAGTTGAGATCGTAGGATCTTCTATCTTCCATAAGACAGAATACAGAGAGCGTAGAAATCACTATGCTGTCTACTCTGTTAATACAAAGGTTGACGGTTTCGATACAAGCCGTGAAGAGTTCATCGGATTCTACAACGGTGCAGATGATCCCGAAGCTATAAAGGCCGGTGCATGCACAGGTTCCGTTGCTTCAGGATGGTTCCCTATCGCAGCTCATCAGATTAACGTATCTCTCGAGCCCGGCGAGACAAAGAGCTTTGTATTCGTACTCGGCTACTGCGAGAATCCCGAAGAAGAAAAGTGGGAAGCACCCGGCATCATAAACAAGGCTCCCGCTAATGCACTTCTTGCAAAGTATCAGAGCGATGCTGATGTCGATAAAGCTTTCAACGAGCTCACAACTTACTGGAACGATCTTCTTTCCAAGTATGTAGTTGAGACAGGCAATGACAAGGTTAACCGTATGGTCAACATCTGGAATCAGTACCAGTGCATGGTTACCTTCAACATGAGCCGTTCGGCATCTTACTATGAGTCAGGTATCGGACGAGGCATGGGATTCCGTGACTCCTGTCAGGATCTCCTTGGTTTCGTTCACCTCATCCCCGACCGTGCAAGACAGCGTATCATCGATATCGCTTCCACACAGTTCGAGGACGGACGTGCTTACCATCAGTACCAGCCTCTTACCAAGAAGGGTAACTCCGATATCGGTTCCGGTTTCGGTGACGATCCTCTCTGGCTTATCGCAGGAACTTCCGCTTACATCCGTGAGACCGGCGATATGAGCATTCTCGATGAGATGGTTCCTTTCGATAATGATGAGTCTGTTGCACAGCCTCTTATGGAGCACCTTCGCAGATCTCTCAACTATGTAAATACACATCGCGGACCTCACAATCTTCCGCTTATCGGTCGTGCTGACTGGAATGACTGCCTGAACCTTAACTGTCATTCAACCAAGCCCGGCGAATCCTTCCAGACATTCGGTCCTTCCGAAGGTCCCGTAGCTGAGTCGGTATTCATCGGCGGAATGTTCGTTAAGTACGGTCATGAGTATGCTGATCTTTGCAGACTTAAGGGTCTTGATGATGAAGCTGCTGCTGCTGACAAGTCAGCAGACGAAATGTCCGAGCTTCTCCTTTCCGAGGATGCAGGCTGGGACGGCGCATGGTTCATCCGTGCATACGATTCCTACGGCAACAAGGTTGGTTCCAAGGAATGTGAAGAAGGACAGATCTACATCGAGCCTCAGGGCTTCTGCGCACTTGCAGGTGTTGGCAAGGACAACGGCATGGCTGAGAAGGCACTTGATTCCGTTAAGGAGAAGCTGGACAGCAAGTACGGTATCATGATCCTCCAGCCCGCTTATACCAAGTATCACGAAGAACTTGGTGAAGTTTCCTCTTATCCGCCCGGATATAAGGAGAATGCCGGTATCTTCTGCCACAACAATCCCTGGGTATCCATCGGTGAGACAGTTATCGGGCGCGGCGATCGTGCATTTGAGATCTACAAGAAGACCTGCCCTGCTTACACAGAGGAGTTCTCAGAGATCCACCGCACAGAGCCTTACTGCTACTGCCAGATGGTAGGCGGTGCCGATGCCAAGTTCCATGGTGAAGGTAAGAACTCATGGCTTACAGGTACAGCAGCATGGACCTTCGTTAACATCTCACAGTACATCCTCGGTGTATATCCTACACACAAAGGACTTCAGGTTGATCCCTGCACGCCGAAGGATTTCGGTGACTTCAAGGTAACAAGAAAGTTCCGTGAAGGTATCTACCACATCGAAGTAAAGAATCCTTCCAACGTTGAGAAGGGCGTTAAGAGCATGACTGTTGACGGCAAGGAAGTCGCAGGATGCGTAATCCCCTACGAGAAGGGCAAGAAGGAATACAACGTAGTAGTTACTATGGGCTGATATTCCCGATAATAAGTATGAAAAACGGCTGTTATAAAACAGCCGTTTTTTTATATACTTCAATGATTCTGCTTTTATTTAAGCCCTGTTACCGCACGCTTAAGATAAAGCGCCTTAAGTGCTCTTCTTCACTTCCGCAGCCTGCTGCTTTAAGTCCTTAGCGTTGGCCAGTACCGCATCCGTGATCACATCACCGCCAAGCATCCTTGCAAGTTCCTCTGTCTGAGCACTCTCATCAAGCTTACTTATATTCGTCTCTGTCCTGCCTTCGTTCTCATCCTTCTCTATCATGAAATGAGTATCAGCCATTGCAGCTATCTGAGGCAGATGCGTTATACATATAACCTGATGATCCTTTGCGATGGCAGCCATCTTCTCCGATACTTTCCATGCAGTCTTTCCTGAGATACCTGTATCTATCTCATCGAAGATAAGTGTTCCTATAGCATCTTTTCTTGCAAATACAGACTTAAGCGCAAGCATGATACGTGAAAGTTCACCGCCGCTTGCAACCTCCGACAACGCTCTCTCCTTCTCGCCCGGATTAAGCGATATAAGGAATTCAACCTCATCCGCGCCGTTACTGCTGTAATCCTTTGTTGCCTTCACTGATATGGAGAATTTTACTTTAAGGAAATTAAGATCAAGCAAAGTCTCCGTGATCTCTTTTTCAAGAATGACCGCCTGCTCACATCTGATCTTATGAGCCTTGTCGCATGCTTTCTTAAGAACGGTTTCGGCTTCCGCTTTTTCCTTCTCAAGCTTAGCCAGCGTCTCATCAAGATCCGATAATTCTTCCAGCTCAGCCTTTCTCTTCTCGCAATACTCCAGCACCTTCTCAGTAGATGCACCATACTTACTCATAAGGTGATTGAGTACATCCAGGCGTTCCTCAGTCTCTCTGAAAGCCGCTTCATCGAAGTCTGTCTGCTCCATATAGGAATCTATACCGCGCGACACATCCCTTAATACCTCTTCAGCGCTTGTAAGGTCATTACACAGTTCCTTTAGATCATCATCCAGTGTCATGGCGGAATTCATCTCATGAACGGCTCTTCCTGCCGCATCAATGAGTCCTTCACCATCCGATTGCAGAAGTTCCTGGACATTATTTAAATACTCAAATACGGAGCTGGCATTCTTCATCTTGCGATGCTGTCTTTCAAGCTCCTCTTCCTCTCCCGGGGTGATATTGGCAGCCTCGATCTCACCTACTTCATACTCCGCTAATGAGATCTCTCTCTGACGTCTGGCATCATCAACATTAAGCCCTGCTATCCGCTCCGTCACCGCGCAGTAATTCCTGTAGGAAACTCTTATATCCTCAAGGACTTTTTCCATCTCTGCGCCGCAGTAGGCATCCAGAAGTTCTCTTTGCTTTGAAGGCTTTAACAGTGACTGATGCTCATGCTGACCATGAATGTCGATGAGTATTCCCGCCAACTCTCTCATCTGTTTTACAGTGACGGATTCACCGCATACTTTAAGCACGGATCTTCCGGTGCTTATCTTTCTGGAAAGTATGACCGTACCATCCTCCTCAACAGGCAGATCCATTGCTTTGATGGCTTTGATCTGATCCTCATCCGTAACTTTGAATGTAAGCTCGGATAAGGCATATTCAGCCCCTTCTCTGATGACATCCGTCGATGCCTTCGCACCGAGAGTCAGGCCGATGGATCCGATTATTATTGACTTACCTGCACCGGTCTCACCTGTCAGGATATTGAGTCCGCTGCCAAGTTCGATCTCGGCCTCTCTAATCAATGCAAAATTTTTAACACTTACGCTTTCCAGCATATATACTCCTTTGTCTCCTTCTCAGACAAATAATGCACTTAATATATCCGGCTTCCCATCCGTGTAGCATTGTTCACTCGCACCGCATTCCTTTGCGGTGCGTTCCTGATAAGACAATGCATTTCCGAGAACTGAAGCTGTGACCGGTAATTTATTGTCACTCAACTCCGATTATGGTTTCCACTCCGTAGAATGATTCATAGGCTTTATTTGTAAAGCTGTTAGGATCACCCGTAACATCATTTTTTACGAAAGGAAAACTGTCCGCTTTGATCGTAGGGATCTCGATATATTTTCCGTCGGATGCTTTTAAGAGTGCAATCCTGTTATCCATCTCCGTCCTGTAAGCACTTAATTCTCCGCTCTTATATGCATCACTGCAGCGAACGAATGCACTGTTGCCGAAATACTCATCCTTATTTACGATGCATATGATCACCATGACCACAAGCAGTGCCGCATATATACCGCCTCTGATATTCTTCTTTATCAGTCCGTCGGGTTTTGATCTCTTCCTGAAGATAAAAGCAGTGATCTCAACGATCCACTTTGCCGTTATGGCAGTCCATACCGAAAGCATCAGTATCCAGTAAAAATAGTGCATCACCACAACACCTGAGGAAATACCATCCTGCACCGGATAAAGAAGCGCATAGAAAAGAGGTATCCTTACAAATGCCGTTACAGTAAAACATACCGCCCCTGCAATGAGAGGCTTCAACCAGAATATGATCTGCCCTGCCCCGGCGCTGAGACCGAAGGGCTTCTTCTCCCCGGATACTATGTTGTCTCTGTCCGCAAATACAGTAAGCGCTACCACGACCGGAAGGATAAAGAGCGGCTTTATCATTCCGAAATGCAGAGCCCCTGCATCCTTCGCATCCTTAAATGCATTGGAAACAGCCGTGAGTATCCCCTCAGTTGTTATATCGAACGAACCGCCAGCTCTGGCCGCATTCCCCGGAGCTTTTGCACTTATGATAAAACCGATCGTCATGCAGATAAGCGGAATGATAAGACTCCATGCCTTCTTCTTCCCGCAAAGCACTCCTGCAAGCATTACAAGCGTAACCGTAAGTCCTGCGAACGCAATGGGCGGATATCCGGCTCCTCCAATATAGGTCATAAAGATCAAAGCGATAATGAAATTGCTCTTTTGATGTTCACCTGCCGTTACCTTCATAGCTGCAGAAAGAGCTATAAGACCGGCCCAGAACGGGATGGTGTAATGAGCCATTATCGTGAATAGATAGACAGCCGAATAGCTGGGAATAAAATGGATCTCAAAGAAAGCCGTAACAGCCGCAATGATATGAAAAGCCTGTCTCGACATCTTCATTCGTCCACAGAGCAGGACTTTTAAAAAACAGAAGGTCCCAGTGATCACACAAAAGAGCCCTATCCACCCTGTCAAAAAATACGCATGGTCTCCGAATACGGAAGGCTCATAGCAAAACAGGAATACGGATGACCACGTTCCCTGCCATACCTGATAATTGTAGAGCACCTGTTGCCTGCCTACGCGAAGGAGATTAAGCAGAGACGGAGCATTCAGCATCACATGTCTTGCAGGTGCACCGAAAGCCAGATCATCGCCTCCCGCGTATCCATAGAATGACACCATGATAAGCGGCAATATAGAAAGTCCAAAAGCGACTGTCGCACAGACAGCCGCCAGATGGATGAATATCCCTTTCCCCTTTTTCGGTTTAAGAGATTTGATTTTATCGATAGTACTCAATATTCAGAAACTCTCACTTTGTTTATTTACTCGATTCTTTGGAAGCATCTTCCTCAGAAGCATTTTCCTCGAGACTGTATCTCTTCTCAATAACAACCTTTTCATTATATCCGGAGAAGATATCATCTATCTTACCCTGATCAGGCTTGGGTGTGATAAGGCTGACTATGGGAACTATAGCAAGTCCGATCAGCATTGTAACCGCACCTGCATTGATAGGTGAAGCGATATAATGAATGAACATATTTGATATGGTTATACCTACACCTGTGATAAAGCATACCCATACGGACGCCTTTGTGGTGCGCTTCCAGTAAAGTCCCCAAAGGAAGGGCGCAAGGAATGATCCCGCAAGAGCTCCCCAGGAGTAACCCATAAGCTGCGCGATAAAATCAGGTGGATCAAGTGCCAGTAATACAGATACTACGATGAAGAATATAAGAAGCAGTCTCATGGTGAGAAGATTTCTCTTCTCCTGCTTAGTCTTGTCAAGCTTGGCATCAGGCTTAATCTGTGCGATCAGATCAAGTGTAACGGTTGAGCTTGATGTAAGTACCAGTGATGAAAGTGTGGACATCGATGCGGAAAGCACGAGCACAACAACTACTCCCAGCAATACATCGGAAAGTCCCGAAAGCATTGTAGGAACTATTGCATCATAGTTAACAGTCACACCATCCGCTTTTAAGATAGCAGGATTGCCGGCATAAAGTCTTCCGAATCCCCCGAGAAAATAACATCCGCCCGCAACCACAACGGCGAATGCTGTGGAGATAACGGTTCCCGCAGTGATGGACTTCTCATCCTTGATGGCATAGAACTTACCTACCATCTGAGGCAGTCCCCATGTACCGAGAGATGTAAGGATAACTACTCCCAGAAGATTAAGAGGATCGGGCCCGAAGAAAGAAACGAACGCACCGTTCATCCCCTCCGAAACGGGAAGATCCGACTGCTGCTGAGAGAGAGTTGTAAGAGCTGTCATAAATCCGCCATTATTATTGATTACAGAAACGATGACAGCGGTTATTCCGAAGAGCATTATGATCCCCTGTACAAAGTCATTTATAACTGTTGCCATGTAACCGCCAAGTATGACATATACACAGGTTAATGCAGCCATACCGATAAGACACCAGAAATAAGGTATATCAAATGCCATTCCGAAGAGTCCCGAGAGTCCCTTGTAAACAGATGAAGTATACGGGATCAGGAAGATAAAAGAAATCAACGCGGCTGCTATCCTAAGAGCCTGACTGTCAAATCTCTTTCCGAAGAAATCGGGCATGGTCTTGGAATCAAGATGCTTTGTCATAACACGGGTACGTCTTCCGAGAACGATCCATGCAAGGAGCGATCCGATAAACGCATTACCGATACCTACCCAGGTGGAAGAGATACCGTATTTGTAACCGAACTGTCCGGCATATCCGATGAAAACAACTGCCGAAAAATAAGATGTTCCGTATCCGAAAGCCGTAAGCCAGGGACCTGCACTTCTTCCTCCGAGAACAAATCCGTCAACGCTGTTTGCTTTCTTTCTGGTAGCAACACCGATGCCTATCATTACAGCAAAAAACAATACTAAGAATACTATTTTGATTACCATGTGGTCCTCCGTTTGCCGAAATATGAAGAGTAATAGTATTACTGACCCAGTTCCTCGGAAGAAAGTGTCTTAACATTCTCCTTCTCAAGGATCTCCGCAGCCTTAGCCGGATCATTTGTCTTGATGGCGATAGGCGCACCTTCACCATCAACAGATAATCCGTAAATGTATCCGATATTTATACCTGCTTCATGAAGCTTGAAGATGACCTTCTGAAGACTGCCTACAGCATCAGGTACAACAACTGCTATAACTTCATCGATACGCGCAGTGATACCTGCACTCTTTAAGAGGTCACGTGCACGTTCCGGTTCCTTTGATATGAGTCTCAGAACACCGAATTCCGTGGTATCTGCGAGACTCGCCGAAAGGAGATCTATACCGCCCTGAGAAAGCGTCTTTAATACTTCATCAAGTCTGCCTTCTTTATTTTCAAGAAAAACCGATAACTGTTTGATAAACATATTGCAGTCTCCTTTCTTACTCGTAAAGTTTACGCTTGTCGATAACGTGCTTTGACTTGCCGTCGAAATGCTCAAGTCCGTTAGGCTCTACAAGCTTGACCTTGGCATTAAGTCCTATGGCAGCCTTAAGTCTGTCATGAACAGCCTTGGAGAGAGCCTCAAGACTCTTGATCTCATCAGTGAAAACATTCTCGGCTACCTCTACCTGAACCTCGAGAGTATCGTTATTATCGATACGATCAACTACCATCATGTAATGAGGTGTTGTTCCCTCTACGGTAAGCAGTGCAGCTTCAACCTGAGAAGGGAATACATTTACGCCACGGATGATGAGCATATCATCGCTTCTTCCCTTGAAACGCTGTATACGTGCCATTGTTCTGCCGCATTCGCACTTTCCGTACTCAAGATGTGTAAGATCCTTTGTCCTGTATCTGATAAGAGGCATACCTTCCTTGGTGAGATTGGTGATGACCAGCTCACCTTCACTTCCTGCGGGAAGATGCTCTAATGTCACAGGGTTGATCACTTCCGGAAGGAAATGATCCTCCCAGATATGAAGTCCCTTATGGAAATCACAGTCACATGCAACACCCGGGCCGCAGATCTCTGTGAGGCCATAGATGTCATATGCTTTGATATGGAGTCTCTGCTCCATCTGATCGCGCATCTCGTTGGTCCAGGGTTCCGCACCGCAGATCGCGCTCTTAAGCTTGATCTTGTCCACAAGTCCGGCCTTCTCCAGATCCTCGGCAACATGAAGGAGATAAGAAGGTGTACAAGCGATAGATGTAACACCGCAGTCGATCATCATATCGATAAGCTTCTTGGTATTACCTGTAGACATAGGAATAACCATTGCGCCGAGATATTCCGCACCGTAATGAGCTCCCAGACCGCCTGTAAAAAGGCCGTAACCGTAACCGATCTGGATCACGTCATCTCTTGTGATATGAGCGGTAGAAAGGCATCTGGCAACGCACTCTGCCCAGATATCGATATCATGTCTCGTATATACACCGATCTTCGGCTTTCCGGTGGTACCGCTGGAAGCATGTACTCTTACCAGCTCCGAAGGAGGAACTGCTGCCATACCGAAAGGATAATTGGCATTGAGATCCTCATAAGTTGTAAACGGAAGCTTATAAAGATCTTCAAGGCCTCGGATATCTCCGGGCTCAAGCCCAAGGGCCTGCATCTTCTTTCTGTATGGTTCAACATTGTGATAAACCCTGTTTACCACTTTTACGAGCCTAGCACTCTGCAGTGTCTCCAGCTCGTCACGGGACATGCACTCTTTTGCTTCATTCCAGATCACGTTGATTCCTCCTGTTGATTCTCCTACACACTTACCGTTTTGTCTTCTTGAATCCGTTGGTTATGATGAGTGCAAGTTCCCTGCCTGCTTCATCTAAGATCTTAACTTCATAAACACATGTTGCTCTGCCATCCTTGATGATATCAGCATTGCATATCACCTTACCGCTTTTCCACGGTCTCATAAGGTTGACCTGTGAACTCTGTGTAACTGTTAAGCTGTCAGGATCAAGTCCGCAGTTTTCTGCAACCGCGAAGGCAAAATCCGCCATTGTAAAATATACAGCCCCCATCAGACCGCCGACAGCGTTCATGTGCCTTTCATCCGGCACAAGAGAAACGCTGCTGTGTCCGATCTCTGCCTTGTCTATGACGATACCCGTCACAGATGTGGCATATGCATCACCTTTAAAAAATTCTCTGATCTCTTCTAAGGTTTTCAAGCATTCTCTCCCATCTCAAAAGCTTTTTTATTGAGCTCAAGGAATTTAGCGGGAACGCATGCCTCTATAGCTCCGAGCCACTCTTCTCTGGTGATCTCGGTCACATACTTAGCGAACCTTCCCATAAGAACGATATTGGCTGCCTTTGCGGATCCTGCCTGCTCAGCGATGGAAAGTGCATCAATGGCATCAACCTTAGCTCCGCTCTCCTTCATCTTCTCGATAAGTCCCTCGGGGTATTTTGCCGCACCTGTGATAACAGGCATGGGATCGATCTCCTGTGAGCTGGTAACGATCTGTCCGCCGGGCTTTAAGAAGTCGATATATCTTGCTGCCTCAAGAAGCTCGAAGGATATGATGTAATCAGCGCCGCCCTTGTCGATGATGGGTGAATAAACCTTATCACCGAATCTGACGTAAGTTACAACACTTCCGCCTCTCTGGCTCATTCCGTGAACCTCAGAAACCTTAACATCTATTCCCTTATCCATTGCCGCACGGCCAAGGACTTTACTTGCAAGGAGCGATCCCTGTCCGCCGACACCTACTATCATTACACTTGTGATCATATCTTTTTCCTTTCCTGTATAATCAGATATTTACTCAGATCTCGTTTCCGTCAGCATCTTCAAAAGCATGGAAATGACAAAGCTGTGTGCATACCTTGCATCCTACGCAAAGAGTTGCATCGATGTGAGCCTTTCCATCCTTGAAGGAAATGGAAGGACAACCCATCTGCATGCAGGACTTACAGCTCTTGCACTTATCCGGATTAACCTTAACAGGAGGATTCTTCTTAACAGCCTTAAGAAGAACACAGGGACGTCTGCTGATGATGACAGAAGGTTCCGGTGCTGCAAGCTCTTCCTTGACTGCCGTATCTACAGCTGAGAGATCGTAAGGATCAACAACCCTTACTCTGTTGATGCCCATTGCCTTAACAAGAGCTTCAAGGTTGATCTTGCCGGCAGGCTCACCGCGAAGATTGAATCCTGTTGTAGGATTCTGCTGATGTCCTGTCATACCTGTTATGGAATTATCAAGAATGATAACTGTTGAATTGGTCTGGTTGTAAGCGATATTAGCGAGACCAGTCATACCTGAATGCATGAAAGTGGAATCACCGATAACAGCTACGGTATTCTTCTCACTCTCTTCACCGCGTGCTTTATTAAAGCCGTGGATGGAGCTTACGGATGCGCCCATGCACTCTGTCGTATCGATCGCACATAAGGGGGGTGCAGATCCGAGAGTATAACATCCGATATCACCCATTACGCGGCACTTGTTCTTGCTCAGTGTATAGAATACGCCTCTGTGAGGGCAACCTGAGCACATTGCAGGGGGTCTGTTGGGAAGATCCGTAATAGCCTTGCAGCTCTCCGGAGTCTCCACACCAAGCTTCTCTGCGATAAGTCCCTGTGAGAACTCATCTATCATAGGGAAGATCTCTTTACCTGTAACATCAAGTCCGAGAGTCTTAACATGTGTCTCAATGATGGGATCAAGCTCTTCAACAACATAAAGCTTCTCAACTCCTGCTGCGAAATCCTTGATCTTCTTAACGGGCATGGGATTGATCAGTCCAAGCTTTAAGATGCTTGCCTTATCTCCGAATACTTCCTTTACGTACTGATAGCATGTGCTGGAAGTGATGATACCGATCTTATTGTCGGTGCCCTTCTCTACTCTGTTCAATTCGGAAGTCTCCGCAAATTCGATAAGCTTTGCGGTACGCTCCTCAACGATAGGATGACGCTTCTTTGCATTGGCGGGAACCATTACATATTTAGCGATATCCTTAACGTATTCCTTCATTGCAGGCTCAACACGCTCGCCTGTCTCTACGATACTCTGAGAATGAGCTACTCTTGTGCACATCTTGATGAGTACCGGAGTATCGAACTCTTCGGAGATCTCATATGCCTTCTTAGTGAAATCAAGAGCTTCCTGAGAATCAGAGGGCTCAAGCATAGGGATCTTGGCTGCGATGGCATAATGCCTTGAATCCTGCTCATTCTGGGATGAATGCATTCCGGGATCATCCGCAACACAGATCACCATACCTGCGTTAACGCCTGTATAAGCGATGGTGAAAAGAGGATCCGCCGCAACATTGAGTCCGACATGCTTCATGGCACAGTAACTTCTC
>Ga0256407_10007689_pt1 | contig 16101 bp, 10 predicted proteins | sample RumenRJG_04DNA_FD_193489 | JGI IMG/M metagenome (GOLD analysis project Ga0256407, IMG submission 193489) | Bovine rumen microbial communities from Lethbridge, Alberta, Canada - RJG_04 | ecosystem: Host-associated > Mammals > Digestive system > Stomach > Rumen | place: Canada: Alberta...
CCAATCCCCAATCCCCAATCCCCAATCCCCAATCCCCAATCTTAAAGTAAAAATATTTATTTTTATTAAAAATCATTTAAATAATATTTTGGTTAATTTTATTTTTTTAATAAATTAGATAAAAATAAATATTTTAAATTAAAAAAAAAAATATAAAAAATAATTAATAAAAATTTTTTTAATTCTATAAAATTTCAAATCAAATATTAAAACTAAAAAATATTTCAATTTTTTATTTTAAAAAAATATATAATTGTAATTAATAAAAAAAAGCTAAAAAGAAAATAAAAGACAACAAAAAATACCTTAAACAAAATTTTTAATAGGAACAAGCATTTCTGCGGAGAAAAAACTTCTTTCCAAAATTTGATTTTTCAAAAAATCATAAGGAAACTCAACAATATGTCCCTTAATATTTTTACTTAAAATATTATATTTCTCAATCAAAACTTCCTTTTCTTTTTCATTTAATTCTTTCTGTGATGGAATATCCTTAAAAGTAAGCATAGTATCATCAGGATAACATTTAAATAAATCTCTATAAATATCAGTATTAACTCTAGCAGTTTCATTAATAAGTTTCCAAACATCATCATTTAAAGGATCTTCAATTAAAATATAATTAGGATCTCCAATTTTTAATCCTAAATGTTCTCTCCATAAACCTAATCTTAATGTTTTAGCAAATTTCGAAGCATGATATGGATTTCCATCCATAATTGAATTATTTTCAGTATTTTCATTTTCATCAGAGAAAATTACTGCAAATTCAGAATCTCTTTCACCAGTCATTGATCTATCATTTATATTAGCTGAACCTATAATAACTTTTTGATCATCGACTATCATTAATTTTGAATGAATATATATTAATTCTGTTACTGGTAATCCATTTAAAATATCATGATTTCTCAAAGAAAAAAATCCTATATATTCTTTAAATAAATCTGGATTTGATTCATCTAATAATTCTTTTAATCTTTCTATTAAACTCAAACCATCATTTCTTGATATTGATTTATATGTAAATTTTAATATTACTTGTAATGTACTTGATTCTTGTGGTGTTCCTGCGAAACCAGGTAATAATGGAATTATTATCATAACTCTAAATTTTTCTTTATTTTGATGTGCTTTTTCTATTCTTTGTCTTAATTTCAAAGCAATTTCATTTATTATTAAATTACTTACTTTTTTCCCTCTTTCTTCCCATTCGTTATCTGTAAATGATTTTGATATGAAAAATTGATTTTCTATATATATGTAATGTTTTGATTCTTCTATTAATTTATAATATCCATTTAATACTGATGTTTCTGTTTTATTTAATCCTCCACTCCAATAACATAATGAACGAAGACATTGACATGTCATTCTAGTTTCTGTTGATGAAAATATTACATTATATGCCTTTAAATTTATATAATTTGATAATTTGTTTATTTGAGTATTTTTCTTTTGAGTTATGTTTTTTATACTTTTTTTCATACCTGCTTTTAATAAAGCTAAGTAGTCTATTTTTTTCTTATGTGTACGTACTTCTATTCCATTTTCTGTTTTTCTTCCTGCAATTTGATCAAAGTTATTTTCTTCTTCATCTTTTGCATTATTAAATGTATTTTTAGTAACATCTCGATAAAAATCAGTATTTATTTTATGTGTTACAACATTACTATAAGGTTCCTTTCTATTAGTATTTATTTCTTCAGTTTCTCTATTTTGAATATCATTATTATTGTTGATTATATTATTATTATTATTAATATCATTATTGTTATTATTATTATTATTATAATTTCCATCATCATCTTCTTCTTCAACATTTTTTTCTTCTTTTTTCTTTTTAATCAAATTCTTAAAAGAAAACCCAGGTTTTTTAACTTGAAAAGGATTAACAGGTTCCTTATTAAAATTATTAGAATTATTAATAGTATTAAATTTTTTTTCACTATCTTTCCTAATAGAATTCTCAATATCTTCTAAACCTTTTTTTTCACCTTTTTCAGTAACTTTCTTAATAGCACTCCCTAACCAACTTTTAAAAAAACTAGCTTTATTAGTAGTAATATGTTTAGTATACTCTGTTTTAATATCAGTAATACCTTCACTATCTTCACTACTTTTACTATAATTCCACCTTTCAACAAAATGTCTTGCAATATCCAAAACAGCAGGTCCTTGAATACTAGAATGAATATCATGCCAAGGCATTTTTGGATATTTTCTCCTATCAACATTTTCCTTTAAATAATTTGGTACATCCATAAAATCATTTATTCTAGCATTACTATAATCAATAAATGGAAATTCATATACTTCTTTTTCATTTTCATTTTCTATTATTGGATGTGCATGATTATCATATCTTCCCCAACATAAATCTAATCCTCCAACATAAGCATATTCTTGATCTATAACTACTAATTTTTCATGATGTGACCAAAGTAAATCAAAACTTTTTTTTGGATGTCTTATTACTTTTATATTTTGTGATAATCCAGTTAAGAAAATTTTAGTATGTTTTGAATTTAATGTTAAAGCAAGTGAAAATTCACAATATAATAAAATATAAACTCTAACTCTTCTTTCATTAGCAATATAATTTAATATATCACATAATCTAGATAAATTATTAGGATTTTTATCTATTATTGGTTGACCATATTCTAATTTTTTATATTTTTCTGATTCAACTGGTCTACTTAAAAATAATTCAGGACTCATCCACCAATCAGTAATAAAAACAGTTTCTCTTGCTTTAAGAAGTCTTTTTTTTAAATCTTCAAAATAATCTTTCCCATCAATAAACCATTGACATTTACATTTATTTTTTTCTAAAACAAAAGAACCATATTTATTCTCAACATAATTTTCTTTATATTTCTTTAATCTCCAATCAATTTCAGAAAACCATAAATTTCTTTGAAATTCTTCATCAAAAGTTAATTTAATTTTCCTCATTGAATTTCTTAAAATTAAGCATCCTTTAGTTTTTTCTAAAGTAGTTTCATTATCAAACCAAAAAGTTCCTTTTCCAATATTATCTCTACTATTATCTAAAAAACAAATCATATCAGGTTTTAATAGAAACCAATATTTATTTTTTCCAGCACAACAAATTCCTTTTACACAATGACACATATCAATACAAGTTTGTTGACAAACTGAATATTCTGCTTGTTTTGTTATTTCTCCTTCTTTTGGTTTTATTCCATTATTTACAGGAACAAATGAATGATTACTTATTTCAAAAAATTCTTTTACTGTATAAAATGAATATAAAAATGAATTTAATATTAATTGAATAAATTTTATCCAATCATTTTTTGAAATTTGTTTTGCTTTTGAAAAACTTAATTTGTATATTTTATAAAAAATATCAAAATAATCTTTTGGTAAAGTTTTTATTTTTTGTAATTTTTCTTCATTTTCTCTTTTTGTTAATTCATGATGAACATTTATAATTTTTTTCCTTTCAGGAAGTCTTTCTTCACAAAATTTTGTCATTTTTTTAAAAGTTTTATAAGTTTGTCTAACATTCCATTCATATTTTTTATTATCATTTCCAATTAAAGTTAAATTTATTATTATTATATCAGTTGAAAATGCTTTGTCTATATTTGCTTGTGTTGTTAAGTAAACTGAAGTTACTTTTGGACGTACTTCCTTTTGATCATATTCTATTAATTTTGATTCTAATAAATTTGGATTTTCTATGTTTGATGATTTTTCTTTTTTTGAATCTGTGTTTATTAATTTTTTTGAATCGGTGTTTATTTCGTTTTCTTCTATTTTTATTTTCTCATTTAGCGGTTTTTGATTTTTTTCTTTTTGGGATTTGATATTTTTTTTTTCTTCTTCGTTTTCATTTTTTATTTTTTCTTCTTGTTTTTTATTTTCTAATTCATTCTTTGAATTTATTATTTTTGAATCATTTGAATCAATTTCTTTTATTTCATTTTCTTCTGAATTATTTTTATTTCCTTCACTTATCATGTTCATTTTTATCTTATTTTTCTATTATTATTTTTTTATAATATTTAATTATGTTTTTATATAACATTTTTAAGATTTTTATAATATATTCAATTTTTTAATTATCAAGTATTATATGTGTAAATTTTTTTCTTGATTTTTTATATTTTATATAAATTGAATATTATATTTAATTTATATAATATTTAATTTTTATTTTAGATATACATAAAAAAGAAAAAGTTTTTTTTTAATTAATATTGATGCAATAAAAAATAATATTTATTTCAAAATAAAAAAATAATTAAAAATAAAATAAAAATGTTAGCAAAAAATGTCTATTCTAGACAATATAGTTCTATAAATCAAAATAATTTAAAAATAAATGAAATAAAACCAAAAACATCATTTAACAATTTAAATAACATTCCCTTAAAACAATCAAATCTTCCAACCAACACTCAAAGAGAATTTGGAAAAGATATTACAAATCAATTTCATTTAACGACTTTTATGAATAAAGAAAATATAAATCAACAAAATAAAGAAATAAAAAATGAAAAAAATTCATTTTATATATTAAACAATCAAGAAAATAAAAAAAATATTCCAAAAACATTTGAAATTAACTTTCCAAAACCACGTAAATTACAAAGTCAAGAAAAAATAACATCTCAAAATGAAATATACATGGATTATGAAAAAAAATTAAATTATTCAAATGAATTAAAAAATAAAAATCAATCACAAAAAGAAGAAACAAAAACATTACAAAATTCATCATTTAATAGTTCAATAAGTGATATAATAATAATAAATGACAAAGAAGATTTTAAAGAAATAATTAACGAACTAAAAAATCCTCAAGAAGTAGATGATTATTTCAATGATATATATACATATTTTAAAGAAGAAGAAGAAAAATTTTTACCAAAACAAAATTATATGTCATATCAAACAGATATAAATGAAAAAATGAGAGAAATACTTTTTGATTGGTTAATTGAAGTACATAAAAAATTTAAATTATCATATAATACATTATATATAACTGGTAATTTAATAGATAGATTTACAGAAAAAAATCCAGAATTAAAAAGAACTAAATATCAATTATTAGGAGTTTCCTCAATGTTTATTGCTGGAAAATATAATGATATTTATCCACCTCAATCAAAAGATTATTCATATATTACTGATGATGCTTTTACAAAAAAAGAAGTTATTGAAATGGAAATGGAAATTTTAAAACAATTAAATTATACTATTACTTTCCCTACTCAATATAATTTTCTTGAAATTTATAGAAAGTTATTAAATATGGATGATAAAACTTTTCATTTGAGTTTTTATTTAATTGATATTTGTTTTATTAATTATAAAATGATTAAATATAAACCTAGTTTTTTAGCTGCTGCTGCTTGCCTTCTTTCTTTTAGGTTGTTAAAAATTTATGATAATTGGGAAGAATTTGAATGTATTACTGGATATAATGTTAATGATTTATATGATTGTGTTATTAAAATGGCAGAGTTAATTGAAAAACAAAAAAATACTAAGTTGAAAGGAATTTATAAAAAGTTTTCTACTGAAAATTTTTCTGAAATTGCAAAAATTAAATTACTTTAATTTTATATATTTTTGAGGTTGAAATTAGTTTTTTTTTTGGTTTATGAGATTTGTCTTTTTATTTATTGTATATATTATTATTCTTTTAATTACATAAACTTTATAAAAATAAAGGTTAAAAATATTTTTTAAATAAAAACTTAATATAATAAATTAATTATCATTGAATAAATAAATTTTTTTATTAATCTAAAATGTTAATAATGTTAAAACTATAATTAATTTTTTTATCTAAATAATTGAATTTTGTAATTTATAATGAAAAAAAGTATATTAAGAGATTAATTTAATTTATTACTTTAAATATTCATTAAAAAAATTACTATTTTTAAATTTTGTCAAATATATTAAAATATATGTATAAGTAAATTAAATATTATGAAAAAAATAAAAAATTTAACAAATAAACCAAAATAAATATATTAAACAAAAACAAAAAAAAATTTAATTAATAAAAATTAAAAAAAATAACAAAAAAGAAAAAAATAATTTTTATTTTTATTTAATTAGATATGGGAAAAAAACAACAAACAGAAAGTGTAAATTCCAAACTAGCATTAGTTATGAAGAGTGGGAAGGCAGTATTAGGATATAAACAAACATTAAAAGCATTAAGAAAAGGAGTATTAAAAGCAATTTTTGTAGCTCATAATACACCATCAATTATTAAAGCAGAAGTAAATTATTATTCTGTTCTTTCAAATACTCATATTTATCATTATACTGGAAATAATATTGATTTAGGTTCTGCTTGCGGAAAATATTATAGAGTTGCTATTTTAGGAATTTTAGATCCTGGAGATTCTGATATTCTTAATTTATTTGAACAAAAATAAAATTTTTTTAGGGATTAAAATAATAAAATAAATGAATTTTTTTGAAATTTTTTTAAAATGTTTTTATTTTTATTTATGATTTTATTTATTTATTTTTTTGCTTTTTTTTTGATATTGGGTTTTAGTTTATTATTTTTTAATTGTTTGAGATAATTTTTATTTTTTTGTTTAAATAATTTTGATACATTTTAATGAATGTTAAAACCTAAATTAATTTTTAAAATAATAATATTTTTTAAATACATTACACATATAATTAAATATAAAAATTATTATTTAAAAAAAAACTTATTTTAAATCAGGAGAAGTAATAGATGTCAAATATTTTACTTTATCATTTAAAGAAGTAATATCATTTTTCATATCCTTAAATTTTTTTTTAATAAAACTGAAAAAATTAACAACCTTATCCTCACTAAAAGTATCAGCACTAATTTTTTCAAATTTAATTCCATCTAATTCCAATTGACTAAGATAACTAATCAAAGAATTAATTTCATTAACATAAAGATTTTTAGTAGAAACTAATTTAGACTCAATATCTAAATATTGATCACTTTTATCAATAGAAAGCATTTGAATTTTATATTTTAAAGATTTATTTTCTTCTCTTAAAATTTTTGCTTCTTCTACTTCTTTAGAATCATTTTTTAACTTATTTAAAATATCATTTAAATTCTTAGAATAAGTATCAAGTACTTCAGGAAAATTATCATTATCTTGTTTTAATTTTAATTTATCTATTTCAATATCATTTACATTTACATTTTTTACTAATTCATCACATTCTGCCAAAATTCCATTTTGTTTATTAATTAAATCATTTGAACTTTTTAATAATCTTTTTAATGCATCTTTTGTTCTTTTTTCATTTATAACTTCTGAATTAAAATCAATATGAGGAAAATAACTTTCATTTACAGTTTTATTATTTGAATTACTAATTTTTGAATTTCTTTTTGATTTTGTTATTACTGATTTACTTATTGTTGATTTTAAATCGTCATTTTTTGTTTTTGAATATATTGAATTATTATCTAAAAATGTTTTTGAATATTGAGAATTTAAATCTGTAAAATATTTTTTTGATGGACTTACTACTGATAAAGGGAAATTAAAATTTGATTTTTCTTCTTCTTTTATCGATTGATTATCCATTATTTTTACACTTTTTGCTGATGTTATGTTATTTTTTGTTCCACTTCTTATTGATGATTTCTTTTTTAATAATGGATGTGGTAAATTTATTGATTTTATTTCATTTAATGGTTCTTTTGATTTTTCATTTTCTATATTATCTTTTTTTTCTGTCTTTTTTTCAGTTTTTATTTCTTTTTTTTTTACTTCTGATTTTACTTTTGGTTTTGTTTTAGATTTCATTTATTAAATTTTATTCTTTATTTATATTCATTTAAAAAATATTTTTAAATAAAATTTTTTTTAAATATCATAATTTAATTATTTATTATTAATCTTTTTTTTCTTTTTTATTATCATTTTTATCATTATCATCTATTTTCTTATTTTCTTTAAATTCTTCCCTAATTTTATTACTTTTTCTAAAATTATTAATACCATTAACAGAACACATTAAAAGAAAACTCATAGCAACACTATAAGTTATATTTTGAAAAAATAAATAATTAGAAGTCCCACTTTTCCTATGAGTAAAAGGGAATCCTCTACAAACAATAAGAGTATACCCTGCGAAGCTACAATAAATTGATAAATTGATAATTTTAACTTTAATAATATTATAATGTTGACAAAGTAAAATTAAAACTATTATATAATGAATTTCTGAAGGATATCTGTCAAATATATGATTTGATAAAAATATCATTGCATAACTTAAACTGTTTTTATAATTGTAATTTTTATCTTTTATTCTATATACAAGTAACATTACTGCTATTCCTATTGATAATTGATATATTAAAATCATATCTAAAGTATATTTTTGATATTTTAAAAATGTCCCTGGAAGTAATGACCAAATAAAATTAAAATTTGGTTGAGTGTCTTTACAATAATAATAATTGTAATATATTTCATAAATATTAATAATTGGATCATAATTTAATAATGATTTTGAATATATATAGACAAAAAAAAGGATTAATGAAAGAAAAATTGTATTTTTTATTTTTTCAAAATTTGAAATTGATAAATAAATAAGATATATAATTGAAATAAAAATATATCCAGGAGAAATAATAATAGAAGTAACTAATAAAGTTGGTGCAATAAAATAATTATTTACATTCAATATAAATGCTAAATTTATTAAAGTATAAATTATATCTAAACGAAACGTTACACAAGCGGTTATTGTAACGGGATTATATAAATAAATTGCTATTAATGAATTATCATATATATCTGTAAATTGTTTATTTAATCTTAATGAATTTTTTATTTTATATAATGAAATAGCAATAAGTAAGTCACATAATAAGAAAAAAATAAATATGTAATCTTGATTTATATTTCTAGTTTGATTATAAATATAAGTTAAAGGTTTTGCAATAAATGTATTTGGACTATAATAAGATGAATGTGGAGATAAAAATAAGTTATAAAAATAATTTTCTCTTAAGTTGTTATAATTATATGGGGAGGAATGAAATAAAAGTAAATCTGATAAAGTGTTTTTATATTTTGAATAATAAAATAAAATACGAAAAATTGCACCTATGATTAAATGAATTAAAATATTTGGACTCATTAAGAAAATAAAATTAATTTAAATTAATTAAATATTAAGAAAAAAAACAATATAATATACATAAAAAAAAGAAAATAATTAAAAAATTTTAAGAAAACTATTATAATTAATAATAAAATTTTCATATTTAATTAAAAATAATACATAAATATTTTATATTAAAAAATGGAAAATTCCAAAAATTATCATTTATTATACAAACTAGGAGAAGGCTCAACTTCAGATGTATATTTATGTAAAATAAATAATTCTTATTACGCAATAAAAATATTAAAAGATCTCCCAACATCAGAAAGGGATTATTTAAGAGAAATATCAATGTTAAAAAAATTAAAGCATCCAAATATAACAAATTTAATATCAAATGGATACGAAAAATTAAACTCATCATATTTTCTAATAAATAAATATTATTTAATATTAGACTTAGCATCAAAAGGAGAATTATTTAATTATATATATTTTCCCCAAAAAGGATTTACAGAAAGTCAAACTAGATATATTTTCAAACAGATTTTATTAGCAGTTAATTCATGTCATTTAAATGGTGTTGCCCATTTAGATATTAAAACAGAAAATTTAATGTTAGATGATAATTTCAATATTAAATTAGCAGATTTTGGTTTGGCTTGTTCTTGTAATGATTTAATTGATTCTTTTTTAGGAACAGAAAATTTTCAATCACCAGAAATTTTAGAAAGGAAATTATTTAATGGAATAAAAAGTGATATTTTCGCTTTGGGAGTTACTTTATTTATTATTTATTCTGGAGAATTTCCATTTAAACAAGCTAGAAAATATGATATTTCATATCAATATATTATAAAAAGGAAATATGATAATTTTTGGAATGTTATTTTAAAAAAAGTTTTTAATGGAAATGAAGATTTAATGCCTAGTAATGAATTTAAAGATTTATTTATTAAAATGATTTGTCCTAATGAAGATGAAAGAATTTCAATACAAGATATTTTTGAACATCCTTGGATGAAACTTAATTTTCCTTCTAATGAAGAAATGAGATTTGAATTTGAAGAAAGAGAAAAAATTGTTAAAGATAATATGTTAGTTGATGATAGAAATTTAAATATTGAATTATTTTTTAATTCTATTAATTTTGCTAAAAATATTGATAAATGTGATAAAGGAAAAGATGATAATAATAAACCTAATTAAAATGAAGAATAGTTTATTATTTTTTCCATTTTATAATTATATATGTATGTTTTATATTAGATATAGGTTAAATTATCAACTTTATAAATTTAATATTTAATTAAACTATCTTAAATATTATTATTAAAATAATAATAAAATGATGTACTTTTTTTATTAAAAAAAGGTAATAAATTATTTAAAAAAATAGAAATATATCAATTAATTTTTTAAAATAAAAAAATTATTATTTATTCAATTTAATTAAATTTTTTATGTTTTATATTTCATGTTTTTATATATTTAATGTTTTTATATATTTCATGTTTTTATATATTTAATGTTTTAATATATTTCATGTTTTATTATATGTAATGTTAATATATGCTTTTTGCTTTTATATATTTTATATTTTTATAAATAATTTTAATATAATCTTTTATTTTTAAATGTTTTCTTTATAAAAATAATTAATAAATCATTTTAAAATGGTCTTGCACTTTATAAATATAACTTAACAATAAATCTTCCTCATTTTCATTACTACTAATATTTTTTAAATTACTATTTTCAATATCAATAATTCTAACAGGCTGTCCATCAATATTTTGTACAGGCTCATTACTAGCATCAATAGTAGAAAGAGACATATCATTATTAATTCCAGAACTATTATTTTGATTATTAGTATCTTTAACTAATTTAGTATCATTTGTATTTCCATGAATTATATGAGCTAAATCAAACATTGATAATCCTGTTTTTTTACATATATTTGTTAATATTGCTAAATCATAATTTAATATTGAAATAGGATTAATTGGATTATCTGACAAATCTAAACTATATAATTGATTTTGATTATATTCTAATTTCTGAAATGGCCCTATTCTAATTATTGAAGTTAGAGAAAATAATTTTAAGATTGTTTCAAAATTTTTTATATTATTTTTGTAAAGAGAGAAAATATTTAATTTTGAATTTCTTATTGTATATTCTAATATTGGATAATCACTATCTTCTAATTGAGCTTGATATAAATATAATTCTTGTATATATTCATTTTGACATATTGATTTTAAAAAATATTCCCCTCCTTTATTATGATAATTTGAATAACCACATGATAAAACTTCTATTTTACAATTTGAATTTTTTACTAAATCACCTAAACAAAATAATGAAGAAATATTCATTTCATTCATTGAAATTAATAATGTTTTTAACTCATATTTTCCAGTTGAAAAAAGTCTATTTAATTCTATTAATATTGGTTTAATTGAACTTTGTAATTTACATTTATTTAAATTTAAAGAATTTAAATTTGGAAATTTCCTAATTATTTTTGCAAGTAAAGTACCAGTTTCAATAGTATTTGAAAAATAAGTATTATTACTTAAATTTAATTCTACAATATTTTCAACTGAATCAGTACAAAATCCTTTTAATAAAAAATGTAAATGAGTAGTTGTAATATTCATTTGGCTAAAATCAATAACTGAAATTTTTTTATTAAAAGAAAAACTTATTCCTGCTTCATACATTCCAGTTTCCCCAATTTTATTTTGAGTAAAAGTAACAGTATGAATTCTATTATCAAATTTAATAGCTGTACTAATAATTGAACTATTAATATAATTAATATATGCTTGATTAAAATCTAAATTATAAAGATTTCTTTGTAAATTAATATAAGGAGAATTTACAATTTTATAAACTAAAAATATAGTAATAAATAATTCAATATAAGCTGATTTAGGATAAAGATAAGTCATTTTTAATGTTCTATCAACATAATCTTTTAAATCTTTTAAATCTGCTTTTGAAAGATCTTCATTTTTTTGAATATAATAAAGTTTTACAAATTTAATATATTGTCCAATATACATAATTGGGATTATTCCTTTTAAATATAATTTATCATCGGGATTTGATTCTAAATATTGTAAAAATTCAATATCAGGTTGTAATAAATATTGATTTATGTTTCTTTCTTTTATTTTATTTTGATAAAATTCATTATATTTTGCAGGAACTACTTGATCTTTATTATCTATTTTATATATTAATTTTTTCTCATCAAAAATTATATTATCTGGGGAATCTTGAAAATATTTTTTTAATTTTTCATCTTTTATTAATTCAATAGGTACTCCATTTTTTTCTAAAGTTTTAAATAAATTGGGTTTTTTAATCTTATTAAAATTATCAAAAAGAAATAAATTTATTGTATATTCTTTTTCTAATTTAAGAATTGATTGAAATGCAACTACAAAACAAAATTCTAAAACATAAATAAAAAAATCCTCTTTATCTTTTTTTATTTTTTTTTTAATATATAAACATAAATTTTTATAATTAGTTAAAGAATAATCAAAATTTATTTTTTCTTCATCATTTGTATTCATATTATATTCATTTATTTTTGTTGTTAATTTTTCTATTTGATTAGAGATATAAATATTTTCACTTAAATATTTTTTTAATCTTCTAATGGGTGCTTCGATTAAATCCAATGTTTCTTCTTCTTTTAAATCATTAAGATCATATTTTTCATTTATTAATGTATGTATAAAAACTAATATAATAAATTCTTGTTCTTCAGTCTCAATTATTTCATTTGGAAAAAAATTAAAATTCCAAAAATAATTCTTTTTATCCATATTTCTTTTTATATAAAAATATTTTTTTTTAAAATATTTATAATGATTTTTGTTGACTTTTTTTAAAAAGGTTTAAATATTAAATAATGACTATTTCTAGTGAGTATATTAAGAATTATTTTTAAAAAAAGTTTCTATTTTTAATATTTAAATTATTATTAATTATATTTTTAATGAATACAAAAGAAAATCAATATTTTAAAATAATATCTTCAAAAGATTTTAATATAAACATTTTTGAAAAATATAATGAAGAATTATTTGAAATGGATTATTTTGATAATGCTAAAAATAAAAATGTATTTTTTTTTAATAATAATAGATAGAACACAAATCTCAAACAGATAAAGTAGAAAATTATAAAATCCTAATTAACCAACCTTCAGATTTTATATTAGAAAAAAATATTGACAAAACATACATGTTCAAATTAATAAAAGTAAAATATAAAAAAAACAAAAATAAATCATATTGTATGAAAATAATAAAAAAATCAAGAATAAAAAATGAAAAAGACTATCAACATATATTAGAACAAAGAAAAATATTAGAACAATTAGATCATCCATTCATAACAAAATTAAATTTTTCATTTCAAACAGACCGTAAACTTTATATAATAACAGATTATATTCAAGGAGGAAGTTTATTATATCACATAAGAAATTTAGGTAAATTTAAAGAAGAAATAGCAAAAATTTATTTAGCTCAAATTATTTTAGCAATTGAATATTTACATAAAAAAAGTATAATTTATCGTTCATTAACTCCAGAAACAATTTGTCTTGATTTAAATGGTTATATTAAATTAAATGATTTTAGTTTTAGTAAAAGTAATATTTTTTATTATTCAAATTGTACTTCTACTTTTTGTGGAACTTCTGAATATTTAGCACCTGAAATTATTGAAGGGAAAAAATATGGTAAATGTGTTGATATTTGGTGTTTGGGTATTTTAATGTATGAAATGATTTTTGGATTTCCTCCTTTTATTGATGATAATTTAAATAAATTATATAAGAAAATTATTTTAAATGAACCTAATTTTAATTTTGATAATGTTAAAATTTCAAAATTAGCTAAAGATTTAATTATGAAAATGTTAAATAAAAATGTTGATAAGAGAATTGGGATTTATAAAATTAAGAAACATGATTTTTTTCAAGGAATAAATTTTAATGATTTGTTAAATAAGAAAATTCAAATGCCTATTATTCCTAGTAATAATGAAAATGAATATATTGACCCTGAATTATTAAAAAATGAATGTAGAGATAGTTTAAGTAATAGTTTTACTAATTTATTTAAAAATGATTATGAAGATTTTGATTATAGTAATATTAGTTTTGATGATGGAGAAAATATTGATATTAATTTCGATGAAGAAATTGAAAATATTAAAGATAATAAAGAAAAAAAAATTGAAGATAATAAAAAAAATGAAAATGAAAAAGAAAGTGAAAACATTGAAAATAATAAAGAAAAAGAAAATGAAAATATTGAAGATAATAAAGAAAAAGAAAATGAATATATTGAAGAAAATAAAGAAAATGAATTTGAAAAAATAACTAACCAAAATAATTATAAAGAAAATGAGTATAATAATGATAAGAACAATAATGAAATAATTTCTAAAAATGAAAATAACAAAAATGTTGATAATTAATAAAAATTAAAATTAAATTATTAATTATCAATTGACTATAAAATATTAATTTATTGATATTAAATTAATAAATTATTTTAGTATAAAAAAGAAATAAAATATTATAATTAATCATTTTGTAAAAAATAAATAAATAAATATAATTATTTATCATTTGAAATATAAGACTGAATATCATCATTAGGAATCAATATACTTTTTCCTTGTTTGCTATTATTATCATTATTTTTATCATCAGCCTCAATAATAGTGTTTCCTTTTTTAGTTTTTTTAATATAATGAATTAATTCAATTGCTTTTCCTTGTTCTAAATTTTTATAATATTCTAAATTTTTATTTCTACAAGGTGGACAATATGAATAATAAGGACCATAATAATTTATACTTTCTAAATTTTTTTTTATAATTGGATTATTAATTGTTACTTTTTTATTAAATATTTCATTATTTGAATGAAGAAATGGACCAAATTTTGATTCTTCAAGTTGTAATAATTTTTTCTTATTTAATTTTTTTGCTTTATTTAATATTAAATTTGAATTTGAAGTTATTTTAGATGGAATAAAATTAGTATAAATTGTTTGACGAAATGATAGTTGTTTTTCTTTTTTTGGTAAATTATCAAGATAATAAAAAGGATTATTTGAAATATTTTTTGTTAATTTATTTCTTTGTTTTCTACTTTTTGAACTTATTGTTTTTGGATTAAAAAAAGAACTTGTGAAAGTTTTATTTACTTTTTCTTCAAATAATTTATTATTTCTTGATTCATTTATTTCATTTATTAAATTTTTTTCTTTTTTAATTGGAAAAGCATTTTTATATTCTTCTAAAATTGCTAAAATTTCTCTTTCAGTTTCTTCTTTTTTTCCTTTAAGAAATTTAAGTTTAAGAGAAGATTCAGTTCTTAGAATTGAACTACGTCTCTTATTTTCTAAATTATCAATATTTAATTCATCATTTATTTTAGGAAAAAAATTATTTGAAGTTTTACTAAAAACACTTTTTGAATCTAAATCATTATCAATATTTTTTTTTAAATTTAAACCACCACCTTTTCCAATATAAGATACAAAACTTTTATCTTTTGAAAATATTTCTAAAAGATTGTCTTGATATCCTATTTTGTTTTTCCAAGTATTTGGAACGTCATAATGTGTATATACTGTTTCTTTTATTGAATTTGATTTTATATCAAATAATTTTTTTCTCATTTCTTCAATTCTTATGTCATTATTTACTAAATCATCATATATTCCTTTATGTTGTTTTTTAAATGCTATTTGGTTTGTTTTTGCTATTTCAAGAGCTTTCTTTTTTTCATTTAAACTAAATGCATATTTCTGAAATAATTCATTTATTTGTGATTTTTTCATTTTTTTTCAGAGGTTTTTTTTTGTTTGTATTTTTAATATTAATTTTTTTACAATTAATTACTTTTTTTATATT
>Ga0256407_10007690_pt1 | contig 16101 bp, 6 predicted proteins | sample RumenRJG_04DNA_FD_193489 | JGI IMG/M metagenome (GOLD analysis project Ga0256407, IMG submission 193489) | Bovine rumen microbial communities from Lethbridge, Alberta, Canada - RJG_04 | ecosystem: Host-associated > Mammals > Digestive system > Stomach > Rumen | place: Canada: Alberta | collected...
CCCCAATAATTTATTTATTTATAATTAAAAAATATTATCTCTATAATATATTTCTTAAAAAAGAATAAAAATTAAATAAAATATATCAGAATAATTTAATTTACATTTTTTTAATTTTGATTTTAAAATTTATCCATATAATAAAATTTATTATTTTCTTAAATAACAACTTAATTAATATCATATAGGAATAATATTTCTCGTATAATAATCATAAAATAGTATTTATCTATATTATACATATTTTCAAATTTATATAATTTTTTTATAATAATATATTTCAAGATTGTTTAATGAATAATAGAAGAGGATTATTATTTTTTAATGATAATATAAATTACAATTAATTAAATTTGAATAAATGTGATAAAGATATATTTCATATTAAAAAATTTTTTAGAAATGGAAATAATTTAAATTTTCATCTCTTTAAATCAATAAAAACCCATTTTAGAATAGATAATATAATTCAAAAAAACTAAGATATATTTCTTTAAATTTATATTAATTTTGTCATGATTTTATTAAACATGAAAATAGATTTATTAAGATAATTTTAATAAGATATTTTTTTAAATAATATTTACTAATTACAAATTTGGGATATATAAAATTGTATTTGTAAAGTCTTTATATTGCTAAAACAATTTTTATATTACAATTAATAAAAAAAATCCTAAAATGTAAACAAGATATCAGCAAATAAATAATTAATATTATATTTATGAAATATCCTTTTTTCAATGAAATTTTAATTTATTGTAGTAGAAATATATATTATTTTTAGTAATTCTGGAAAATAAGATTCTTATAAATTATTAATGTAATGAGGAAAAACATAAATATTAGATGAAGTTGTAGAAATTTCTAAAATCAAAAAAAAGAAGGAGAAGAATATAAAAAAATTGTATTAATCATAGATAAAAATTATTTCAAATATTTTAATGTAAATAAGGAAAGGAGAAATCAATCTAAAATGATTAGATATTTTAGAATAGAAAGAGAATTTGAAATTTTTATTAAATATTAATCTATAAAAAAGATTAAATTTATTTTTAGTTTAGGGAAAATTTAAAATAAAAAATAAATTTTAATTTTATTATATCCTTTATTTTTTATAATTGAATTTGAATTAAAATTAAATGAAAATATTTTTGATATTAAAAGAAAAAAAAAGATTATGTTTATTCAATAAATAAATTATTATTTTCATGATTATTTGATAATTCATTTATTTTATCATATAATAATAAATGATAGTATGTATGGGGGGGTTAAAAATTAATATAAATATATCAATTTTTTTATAGAATTTAATTGTTATGAACTTATTAAAATGTTAAAATTTATTCTATTAATTCTATTATTGATTATTATTTAAAATTTTTTAATGAATAAAATATTTAATTATCCTTATTAAAAATTATATAAATGATTAAAAATAAAATATATAAATTAATGTTTCAAAATGGATTATTTTCAATAAATAATAATCAAAATCAATCATCAGGTCAATTTAGCCTATTTTCAAATAATAATACCAACCAAAATCAATTATTTTCAAATCCAAATAATAATCAAAGAAATGGAATTTTTTCAAATAATTTAAATCGAGCCCCATCAATCTTTGGAGATTCTTCAAATAATAATAATTCTTACTTTAATTCAAATTTTTCTTTTAATAATAATAATAATAATAATGCAATTTTCAATGCTCAAAATGCAAACTTTGGAAATGGTCAAAATCCAAACAAAGTATTTGTACTTCCAACTTTAGATACAATTCCAACTACTATATATAATCAATATAAAGAAACTTTAATAACTGATCTTAATTCTAAAGATAAACTAAATTTTAAATATATTTCAATAACAGCTGATGGAGCATTATGTAATTTTTCTTTTGAAGAAATAAGATACAAAGATATGAATTTATTAAAGAATGGTCATATAACATCAACAATGTCTAATACAAATAATAATATTTCAAATATTTCATTTGGAGTTCCTTCTTTAAATAATCAAGGATATATATTTTCCAATAATAACCAAATAGGAAATGAAAATAATTCTAATAATGTTGGAAGTATATTTAAAAATATTAATGATAATAATCAAAATTGTTTATTTGGAAATAATGTTAAGTCAATTTTTGGAACAAATAATATTACTCAATTTAGAAATAATAATAAAACATTATTTGGAATTAATCCAAATTCAACAAATTTATTAGGAAATAATAATAATAATAATACAAATTCAACAAGTTTATTTGGAAATAATAATAATAATAATACAAATTCAACAAGTTTATTTGGAAATAATAATAATACAAATTCAACAAGTTTATTTGGAAATAATAATAATAATACAAATTCAACAAGTTTATTTGGAAATAATAATAATAATAATACAAATTCAACAAGTTTATTTGGAAATAATAATAATACAAATTCCACAAGTTTATTTGGAAATAATAATAATACAAATTCAACAAGTTTATTTGGAAATAATAATAATAATACAAATTCAACAAGTTTATTTGGAAATAATAATAATACAAATTCCACAAGTTTATTTGGAAATAATAATAATACAAATTCAACAGGCTTATTTGGAAATATAAATAATAATAATACAAATTCAACAAGTTTATTTGGAAATAATAATAATAATAATACAAATTCAACAAGTTTATTTGGAAATAATAATAATACAAATTCAACAAGTTTATTTTTAAATAATAATAATAATAATGATCTATTTGGAAATAATATTCCCACAACAAGTTTATTCGGAAATAATAATAATAGCAATTCAACAGGTCTATTTAGGAATATGAATTCTAATAATTTATTTAATTCAAATTCATTTGAAATGAATAAGCCAAATATAAATTCAAATTTATTTAATAATAATCTTTTTAATAACCAAAATAATATTAATGAAATAAATCCATATTATATTAACCCCCATCCAATTGGAAAATTATTTTATGAAGAAAATCCATTTTTAGTAAATAAAGATATAAATAATTATATATATGGGAGAGAAAGGAAAAATAAACCATTATTTAGTGAATCAATTAATGATTATTTAAATAAAAAAGATAATCAAAGAGATGATGAATATGAAAGTTATAAAGAATTTAAAGATTTTCTAAATTATAAAAGAATGCAGAAAAAATATAGAAATACTATTGATAAAGAATATTATTCAAGTCCTAAAAGAGAAATTCCAATTATAGAAAAAAAAATTAGACAATCATTTGAACCAATAAGAAGTGAATTTTTCAAAAAAAAAGTAAAGAATGAAAAACTACTTTTAAGAAATAAAGCCCATTCATTTGATATGTCAAAAAAATATGAAAGTAGAATTATATCAAATTTAGAAACATCATTTAATAAAAATTTAGATTTAGAAGATTTTCCAAAAAGAAAAAAAGAAACTAATTCATTAAATATTCATATTCAAATAAATGAACCATATAGAGTAACATTTTCAATTAATGCAACAAAAAATACAAAAACAAAAGAATTCAAAGAAAAAATTTGTGAAACATTAACTCAAAAAAATTCAAAATATAAAAATATTAATCCAAATTCATTTATTTTAATGAAAAAATATTCAATAGTAAAAGAAAAAGAATTAATAGGAAATTGTGGTTTAGAAAATGATGATACATTATATATAATACTTAAAGAAAGTATAATTAAAAATGATAATATTACAATATCTCAAATTAAATTTGAAGTACCAAAAACAATAAAAAAAAATGAATTAGCTTCCTTAGATAAAATTCCTATATTAACTAAATCAGGATATAAAACAAATCCATCAATGACTTTAATTTATAGAATGACTTTAGATGAATTAGAAAATGTAGAAAATTTTTCAATTGAAAATGAAAATGGAAAAATTGTTTTTGAATCAAAAGTTAATTTATCTTCTTTAAATTTAGATACTATTGTTGAAATTAAACCTGGAATTGTTAGTTTATATGATAAGAATAATACTTTGTTTATTCCTTCTCCTGGTTTTGGTTTAAATAAAAAAGCAACTATTCATTTATATAATATTAGTGAATTACATAGTGATAATGAAGGAGATGTTTTAAGTTTAAAGTTTCAAGAAGAAAGAATTAAAGAAATAGGAGGAAAATTTATTAATTATAATTCTGATAATGAAGAATTTATATATCAAGTTGAACATTTTTAAATAATTTAAATTTATTAAAAGAAATATTTGTTATTTGGTAAATTTTAAATTTAATTATATTTTTTTTATATATATATTTTAATTTTTTAATGTGAAAAAAAATTTTTTTTTTTATTCTTTTGGTTTTCTTTTTAATACTTTTTCTTTTAAAGTTTTATAACTTGGAGGTCTTCTATCAAAATATTGAAATTTAACTCCTTCACCTTTTATTTCTTGAATATATTCATTTCTATTAATATTATTATTTGGTGTCATTTTTATTGAATTTGTAATATTATTATTTTGACTATTTTCACTTTTTATTTTTGACATTTCTGTATTTTCTAAAAGTGCTTTAATTATTTCTTCAGGCATTTCATTATTAATAATTTCTTTACTAGTATTTTTAGAATTTTTTTTTGATTTCATATGAGAACTTTTTTCAATTGTTTTTTTACTTGATAAAATAGTAATATTTGGTTTTATTGTTTTAAAAGGTTTTTTATTAATAGGAGATTTTGGTGGTTTTGTAATTATATTTTTCTTTGTTCCAATTCTAGAAATTTTAATATCATTTTGATTATTTTTTATTGATAACACTAAATTTTGTTTATTATTATTTTGTTTATTATCATTTTGTTTATTATCATTTTGTTTAATATCAGGTACTTCTAACATTTCATTTATATTTTCTGTTATAAATGGTGAATCATTTAAATTATCTTTATCTTCATCAATTTTTGAAAAATTTTTCATATCTTCTTCAATTTTCATTTTAATATTATTATCACTTGTAATGTTATTATTATTATTTAAAAATGATGTTTTTCTTTTACTTTTTAAACTATCTTCCATTTCTTTTAATATTATTGTAGGAACTTCCTTACTTTCTTTCGAATTTTTCTCAGTTAATTTCACTTCAATTTTTTCTTCTTTTTTCACATCATTTTTTTCTTCTTTTTTCTCTTCTTTTTTTTCTTCTTTTTTATCTTCTTTTTTATCTTCTTTTTTTTCTTCTTTTTTTTCTTCTTTTTTTTCTTCTTTTTTTTCTTCATTTAATTCAATAACATTATTCCCTAAAATAGAATTTCTATTATTTTTAACAATAGAAACATCTTCCTCAGTTATATTATGTAAATTTTTATTATCTTTATTAGAATCAATATTTATATTACCAAAAGGTCTTAAAGTAACAGTTTTTTTATTAGAACCTTTCTTATCAAGAAGATAAAAACCTACATCAGTAGTAATATTTTCTTCTTCATTTTCAGATAAAGAATCATCTTCATAATCTTTATTTTTAGAATTATTTAAAGTAAATTTTACTACTTTATTCCCAATATTTTTAGAACTAAATTGAAAAGAATCATTATCTAAAGAAGAAGGAGATTTCATACTAAATCTAAAATTAGCAAAATTTGAAGTATTAATTAAATTTGTTGCTTGAATTTGACTTGTATTTGAATGACTTTTTGAACTATTACTACTTGCACTTATATTCATTGTATTTATTTCTCTTTTTATATCTTCATATTTTGCATTTATATCTATGTAAATGTAATTTAATAAATATTGAGGATTTTCTATTAAATATTCTATTTCACTATCATTTAATAATTCTACTATATTTTCTAATATATGATTGAAATTATCTGTAAATTGATAATTATTTTTTTCACATACTTTTTTTAATTTTTTCATCCATTCTTTTTTACCTTTTTCATCATTTGATATTTCATTTGATGTTACTATTGTTAAATCTTTTTTTTTTATTTTTTCTAAAAATTTAAATATATGTACAAAATTTATATTTCTTATTTTATCTAAATTTAAAAATTTTCTTAAACCTAATAATATAAAACCAGTTTTAAAATCAAATAATTTTTTTTCATAATCTTCAAAATTAAATAAATTTTCAAAATTTTTAACAAAATAATTTTCTTCTAATTTATTGACTAAAGTAAAAAATTCATAAGTAAATTTAGGATGATAATTTAAATTAAACTTATCAATAATTCCTTTAGGATCTCTTAATAAAATAGATCTTAAAAAGACCTTATTATTAATTTCCTTTAATTTTTTTTGTTGTTGTGAATTTAACATATCAAACAATTCAATTTTAATTTCAATTTCATCTAAATAATTAATTTCTTCATCTTTTAACAAAATATTTTTTTCTTTAAAAGCATTAATATAAGAAATAGACATTTCTTTACTTAAATTACTATTTGATCTATCATGTACTTCATCTTTATTATTATCTTCAACAATAACAACAGAATTATCTTCATTAATTTGATTAAATTCTTCTGGTTTAAAATCATATAAAAATTCAAGAGCTTTTTTTATATCTTTTTGATTTTTTAAAATTAAATAAGGAAGATGTTTTACATTTTGATTATCAAACCAATTATTTGCTAATAATTCTTCTCTTGATGGAATTTCTTTTTTAAATTTTAAATCATTTTCTGAAACATATTTTATTAATTGATTTGAAATTATATTGAAATTTGAAGGGAGAATTGAATCTGGAATTTCATCTTGATTTTGTAAATTTGGATTATTATTTTGGTTTTCTTTTTTATTTGATATTAATTTTTTTGATTTATTATATTTATAACCTAAATATTCAACAATAAAAAGAAGATAAGATTTTAATCTAAGTAAATATTTATAATATTTAAATGATGCAGTATTTGAAAAATCATTTGTTATTCCTATAATATTTTGTGTTTTTTTAATTGATTCTTTTATTAATATATATGCATTATATACTTTATTTATATTTAAATATGCTAATATTAATAATTTAGTAATTTTTTGTTTAAAATCTAATGTAGAATTTTTTGTCACTGCTATTCTATATGCTTCTTCCATTTTATGTATTCCTGATTGGTTATTTCCTGTAAAATTTAATAAAATTCCTGAGTTTAAAAGAACTTTTGATTGAAATGAATATAAATTTCCTGAATTTATTTTTTTTAATAAACTTAAAATATAATTTAAAACAATAATTGAATTTGGAATTTTTTCTATTTTAACTAATATAAAACTAAGATAAAAATAAATATAAGCCAAAGTTAATTGAGGATTTAAATAATCATTTGCATATTCACCATTATTTAATTTATCTTCTAATAAAATTGGGATTAATGAAATTATTGAAGTTAAATATCCAATTAAACTTTTATATGAATTAATTTCTCCTAATTTCATTCCAATTTTTAATAAAGAAGTTAAAGAATTTATATGATAAATAATAAAATGTTCATGAATATTTAAATGATTTTCATCTTGATAATCATTAGTATAAATTTGTGGTAAATTAAAAAAAAAATTTTTTGAATATTCAACAATATTAAGTCTAGAATTACTTATATCAAATTGATATAAATCATTACTTAAACCAAAATATGCAAATAATGATTGAATTTTAGAATCTTTTTTTCTTATTAAATCCATCATTTTTGAATTTCTAAAAGAATATGATGATAAAATATTTAAACCTGCCTTTAAAGCAAAATTTGTATATAAAATATTTAAATTAGTATAAAAAAACCATAATTCTAAATTAAAAATTTTATCACAAACAATTTTTGGTTCAGTTATTACAATATGTTTAAATTTATTCATATTGTCATTAATAAAGTTTTCTATTTTTATCATTGGCAAAATATTTAACATTATTTTTAAAAAAATTAAATATGCATTATAATCAAGTGGTATTTCTATAAATCTAAATAATTTATTTAAAATATTTTGACAAGTTTTTACTATACCATTAATTAATTTAAAATTAATTTTTTTACTTTCTTTATTTATACTATCAAATGCCTTTATAAATTTTAATAATTCACATTCAAAAAAATGAAAATTTATTCTATCATATTCCATATGTTCTTTAGTACAATAATAAACAAATTTACATTTTCTACAAACAAAAGATGGTTTTTTCTTTTTACAAACTTTACATTTATATTTTAATTGATCAATTTTTTCATATTTAGTTAATATTTTTAATTTAGAAAAACTATCTTCATTAGTTGTAGAAGGAGAATAAGAAATTCTACCACTTTTATATATTAAAGAATATAAATGATAATTAATTCTAAATTTAATTATAAATTTATTTGTCAAAATAAAACTATAATTCAAATATTCATAATGAAATATATCATATAATTTAATATCATTTGGTGTAAATTTCTTATCATAAAAAATATGACTTGTTAAAATTCCATTTTCATTTTTACTATTTGAAGATGGATATTTATATATTGAAATTAAATTAGAAAATTGATAAAATTTAAAAAGATGAAAATAAGTAAAAGAAAAAATTAAATTTTTTTCAAATGAATTATTATTTCTCATAAAAGTATTAAAATCTAAACTTTTTTCTTTTTCTCCAACAGGATAATGAATAATTCCTTTTTCCTTAGAAGAAAATAAAATTTTAATAGAAAAAGAAGATTCAGAAATTTTAGTATTACCATCTAAATTAAAATTAGAAACAGTAGTAGGATTTATAAAAGAACTAACATCAGTTTTATTATAAATTGGAAAAATATTTCCTTTATTTGATCCAGATTGATAATAATTAATTTTTTCTTTATCATCTGTATTAGTAATATCTTTTGTTTGACTTGTAAAATCAGAATTAAAACTATTGGATATAGAATTAGACATTACATTTTCATATTCTCCAATACTAAATCTTTTTCTTACATCTTCTGGGGAATCTGTATCATAAAATTTAAATGCTAAAATATCATTATTTCCTAATTGAAGTATTATAAATGAAACACAATTTTTTGAATAATATATTTTAATATGACAATTTATCATTTTGTCAAATGAATTTACTGTTTTTTTTATTACATTATTCGCTACATATTGTTTAAAATGAAGAAGTACATATTTTATTGAAACTGTCAACCAATTTGTTACATATCTTACTAATTTTCCATTTAATAAAAGAACCATTATATAATACCATTTATTTTCATTATTTTTTGAATCTATTCTCTGAATTAAAAATTCTTCTACTGAATTATAATTTTCTTCAAAAGGAAATCTATGCATTATAAATTGTTGATTTGTTATTACATTTTCATTTAATATAAAAAAAAATAATTGAAAATTTGAAATACAAAATACATATGTTCTAGTTAAATATTGTGAATTATTATTTTTATGTTTTATTACAATTAATTCATCAAAAGTTGATATTATTTTTACATTTCTATGATTTTCTGAATTAACATATAATGTTGTATATTTTTTTTGGAGAAAATCAACTAATATAATTCTCTTTTTTATACATTGAATAATAATATATGAATTATTTACTAAAAATAAATTATAAGATGATGTTAAAATTCTTTTTGGTATATATTCATCTTCATCTGATATTGTTTTATTCAATAAATCATCAGTTAAAATTGATTCAATTTTATTTGTATCAAAACTCATAGTTGAAGCGATTTTATATTTAACATTTTCTCTTTTTAAATCAAAAATATTTCTTAATATTACTAAAATAAGTGTTGAACCATCAATACTTGAATATAAAATTGCAGTATATTTATTATTACATGTTGAAGTGACATATTTTAATCCTTCAAATTTATTTAAATTATATTGTACTATAAAAAAATTTGGTGTATTATCATCAATATCAGTTCCATTATAAGTAATTTCATTAGATAATATTTTAATGGCTGGTGTATCATCAGGTGAATTATCATCCATTAAATAAATTATAAAAACAAATTATAGAATAGGTAAAAACAGAGGAATTAAATTTAAAAAAAATAAAATTTAATATTTAAATTTAATTTATAAATAAATAATAAAAATAAATTGAAAATGAATTCATATATTGAAACTCAAAATCCTCAATCACAAATTCCAAAATCTTATCAATTAGAAACATTAGAAGACGATCAATATATTCCATTACAAGTAGAAACATTATTAAATGTATATAAAAAAATAAATAAATTATATTATATAGTCTTTAAGTGATTGGAGAAATATACAAGATATAATTAGAATAAGTTTTAAATCATTAACAGACACAGTAAGAAATCAAGGAATGGCATTAAGAGAAATTGAAAAAATTTTATCATTAAAAGCAAGTAAAAATGAATTAAATAATGCAATTAATATAAAAGCAAATACTACTGAAGTTATGAGAGCAATTAATGATTTATCTTCTTCTATTGAACATAGAGCTACTATTGATGAAACTAGAACTTTATTAAGTGATAAAATTTCTAAAAGTGAATTAATTTATTATTTAAATTCAAAAGCTTCTATTGATGATGTTAAAAATTTAATTGATGAAAAAGTTGATTTGAGACAATATTCTAATGAAATTAATGATTTAAATATTAAAATTGATGATATTCAAAAAAGTTTTTATCAAAAAATACAAAATTTTGCTTTGAATAAAGATTTAATAAATATTAAAAAAAGTTTAGATGAGAAAGCTAATTTAATTGATGTTTCAAATGCTTTAAATAAAAAAGCAAATAAAGATACAGTTTTAGAATCTTTACAAAATAAAATAAATAAAAATGAAATTGAAATAATTTTAAATAATAAATTAGATAAAAGTGAATTTTTTAATATTAAAAATTTATTGAATGAAAAAGCAGATATAAATCAAGTTGATAATTTAAAAAATATAATAGATTCAAAAGTAGATAAAAGTATTTTTGATAATGTTGTTAATACAATATTAAATACAAAAGCAGAAATAAATGATTTTAAATTAATATCAGATGCTTTTCAAGATATGAAATCAAATTTAACTAAAAGAATTGATGATATTGATAATGATTTAGATAGATTAATTGAAAATATTAAAAATCAATTTCAATCATTAAATACTATAATTAATAATTTAGAAAATAATAAAGTTGAATTGACAAATTTTGAAAAAATCTCAAATAATCTTTCTAAGAAAGCTGATATTGAAAAACTTGATAATTCAGTAAATAAATTAAAAGAAGAAATGTTTGAAACAATAAATCAATTTAAAAATGATGTTGTTGTAAATAGAAAAAAATTTGAAGATAAATTAACTGAAAAATTCAATGTATTACAAAATGAAAATAAAAACTTAATAAATTCAATAAATAATGAAAAAGAAAATTTAAAATATCTATATGAAAAAAAAGAAAATGAAAAGGAAAATATAATAGAGAAAACACAAGAAATAATGGATAAAACATTTCTTTCAATAAATAAAGAAATTTCAGATTTAAATTCATCACATGATAAATATTTTACAAATATAAGAAATGAAATATCTCAAAAAATGGATATTTCAAAAATGAATGAAATCTTAACTCAAATAACAAATGATATGAATCAAAAAATTTCAAATCAAGAAATAGATGAAATAACTAATAATTTAATACAAGAAATAAATAGAAGAATTGAAGAATTAGAAAATAACATAAATAATGATTTAAATTCAAAAATGACAAAAAATGATATAAATTTACTTCTTCAAGAAAAAATAAATCAAATTGAAATTTCCTTAAATGAAATATCATTATTTAAAAACTTAATAGAAACAATGAACAATGAAATAAAAAATAAAATAGATTCTCAAAAATTTGAAAACGTAATAAAATCATTTAATAAATGTTTCGACAATGTAAAAACAGAAATGGATACAAAAGCAAATACAAATGATATAATAAAACAATTAAAAACCAAAGTTGATTTAGAAGAAATAAACAAAGCTTTATTAGAAATTCACAATGAATTAGATAAAAAAAATTCAATAGAAAATTTTACAAATGCAATGAATAATCAATCAATAATAAATGAAACATTATGTAATGAAAATAGTTTAGGAAGATGGATTTGGAAAAGTGGAAAAGTAAAAAATGGTTATTCAATTCCTTGGGAAGAACAAATAATAAATACATCACCTGATAATTTTATTTGGAATAAAGATAAAACTTTTATTAATGTTAATAATAGTGGTTTATATCAATTAAATTTAGGTTTTTTTTCTGAGAAAAAACCATCTATTCAAATTTTAGTTAATGGAGATGTTATTATTAATTCTGTTAATGCAAATTCTTCTGTTGTTTATCAAAGTACTTCTGGAAGAATGAAAAGTATTGGAAAAGGATCTTTTGGTAATGTCACTGGGATTACTTTAATTGATTATATTTTATTACCTGGAAATTCAAAAATTGCTATTTCTTATAATGGAGTTGAAGGTACTTTTGGATTTATGGGATTGAAGAAAATGTAATTTTTTTATATTTAAAAAAATTTTTTTTTATTGTTTTTTCATAAGTTTAAAGTTTATTTAAAAATGTTTTATATTTTCAATAAATAAAATGTCTTATTTAGGATTTGATAATAAAGAACAAATTATTGCTATGATTGGAAAAGCAAATGATGAAAAAGAAAAAGCTTTATCAGATTATCAAAATTTAAATAGGAATTATGAAAAATTATATAATGAATATGAACAACTTAAATTAGATTATGAAAATGACAAAAATGAAAATAAAAATAATAAAGCATATAAAGAATATGCAGAAAAGAAAATAAATGATTATTTAAATCAAATGTTAGATACAGAAAAAAAATATAATAAAGCAAAAACTGAATCAAATGCTTTTCAAGAAGATAATATTAGATTAAGAAATGAATTAGATCATTTTAATATTATAATGGATGAAATGTTAGGAAGAAAAAAAAATGAAATAGAATCATTATCAAATACATTAAAAAATTTAAAAAATGATAATGAGACTTTAAAAAGAGAAATAAATCAAAAAGATGATAAATTAAATGATATAAATTCAAAAATAAAAAATTTATTAAAAGAAAATGAAACAATTAAATCTGATAATGATCACTTAACAAAAATAATAGAAGATTCAAATATTGTTGTAAAAACTGCAGAAGAAAAAGCAAAATCAATTGATTATATTCACAAAAAATATAAAAATCAAATAAATCAACTTGAACTTGAAAATGAAAAATTAAAATTGAGAAATAAAATGCAAAGTGAACAAATGAGTAAATTAAATGAAGATTATGCATTAAATATTGCAGAAAAAAGTGATACTTATGAAAGTGCAATTAATGAAATAAAAGATAATTATGAAAAAAATTTAAATGATAAAGATGAAGAAATTAATAATATTAGAGGTGAATTTGTTTCAATGAAAATTGAAAGAGATAAATATTATACTGAATATAATATTTTAAAAAAAGAATATGATAAATTTTCTAAGTCTTATCAAGAATTAAATGAAAAAAATATGAGAAATAGTTATGAAAAAGAAGAATCAAGTCAAAAAATTCAAACTTATTATGAAAATAAAATCAATTTATTAAATGAAAATATTTCTAGACTTGAAAAAGAAAATTCAGAATTAAAAAGTTTTGTTCAAGAATATAATCAAAATGAAGGAATGAAAGAAAAAATGAAAGAAAATGATTTAAAATTACAAAATGAAATTGGAAAAATGAAAAAAAGAAATGAAGAATTAGAAAAAGAAAATGAGGATTTAAAAAAAAAGAATAAAGCATTAGAATTAAAATATAAAGAATTAGAATTAAATAATGATATTAGAATAAATGCTTTTGAATCTTCTTTAAAAAATAACGATTTAATTTATACAAATATTGAAAATAATATTAAAAAATTAATGAAAGAGCAAAATGATATTACAAATAATATGCAGAATAATTATATAAAAACTGTTGAAGAGATAAATAATTAATAATTTTTTAAAATATTTAAATTTTTTATTCAAAAAAAATTAAAAATAATTTTGAAGTTTATTTTAATAAAAAAAATTAAAATTATGTTTTTTGAAAAATATAGAAAATTTTTTAAAACTCAAAAAATTTATTTTTAATCTTGGAAATTATATGTAAATTTTTTTTAATTAAATTCCAAACCATTTTAATATTAAAAATTTTAAATATTTAAAATAATATATTATATCATAAATATATTTAAAAATTAAAAAATTATAATTTAATCTTATATTTATAATAAATATATTTTCACAAATTTTAAACATTATAATTATATTTTAATGTTTTCTTTTATTAATAATTGCTCTAATTCATTTTTGGGAATTATTTTTAACATATTTTTTTCTTCAGTTATCTCTTCATTTTTTCTTAAAATTCTAGGAAGAAGAAAAAAATAAATTGTAATAATCAATACAATAAAAAAGGAAATTTCACAAGCAATAATTTGAATTTTAATATCTTCAATAATATCAATCATTTTACTTTTAAAATTATTAGTTAAATAATAAGAAGCACTTTGAATTAATTGTTCAATTAACAACATTAAAGCATGATAATGCTCATCATTTAAAACTAAAAATGGATTTAATTTTTGATATTCATCCCATAAACTAGTATCATTAGGATAAAGTTCATTAATTATATCACTTCTATAAATTATTTCATTATAATAAAATCCTTTTTCTTGTCCTTTATGTATTATATTTTCTAAATTATTTTCTATATATAATATTAATTGAAAGGCATAAATTGAAGAAGAAATAAGACCATAATGTCCTATTCCATCTGCAAAATCATCACATGTAAGATTATTTTTTGTCATATAATCATCAATATATTGACATATATCACTATTCATTAATTTATTAAAAAGATTAAGTTCTTCAGATTTTAAATAATGTATTTGATCCATTATATCTGTAAACATATTTTGATTGGTTTCAAAAGACATTTTTAAATAAGATTGTAGATAAATATATATATCATTTATTTGTCCTTTATTATATCTATATGGATAATAACAAATCATTATTCTGATATAATTATAATTATTAATTAAAAATGTTTTTTGTCTTAATATTAAAACATATATATTTGATAAATTAAAAGTATAACGATATTTTGTAATTTGGATAATTATTATATATAGTAAATTCATTAATAAAATTAATATCAATATATTGAAAATAATTATATAAGAATTATATATTTTTTTCTTAGAACAAATATTACTTTCCGATTGTTTAATGAGTGTTTTTTTTTTTTTTTTAAGATCAAATTGAACACTTCTTCTAATTAAACTCTTTGTTTCTAATATAGAATTATTAGAACTTATATCATTAACATCTTCTTGAGATAAATTAATTATTGGATTTGAAACAAGATATTCAGGATTGGTTTTATCCTTTTGATGTAATTCAATAAAATTTTCACAATTTTGAATGGCATTAATTATATAATCTGGATTAATTTTAAAAAAAATATTAGTTGCTTTTTCTTGTTCATCATAAATTCGTGAAATAATATAACATTGTAATAAAAAACTAATTATATAAATTAAAAAAAAAAATATAAAACATATTATTATAATCAAATAAAATTCATCTATTAAATTATATGATTCATCCATAAAAATATCAGAAAATCCTTTTAAATCATTATATAAAAGTGATTCATAATTGGCTAATATAAAATTAAAATATTTATTTGATAATAAAAAATCTTTTTCATCTAAATTGATAAAATAATAAATAGAAAATGAAAATTCTTCAATTAAATTCATCGCTTTTGAAATTGAGGTATTTCTTTTTAAATTTGAGGATAAAGAAACTAATTTTAGAGTATAATTATCTATTTTAAATTTATTTTTTGATGATGCATGAATAGAATATATATTTATTTGTTTACATCTTTCAATCAAATTTTTAAAAATTTGATTTAAATATTGTTTAAATAAATTTTCTAAAACAATTTTTGATGTATGTAAATTCATATATAAAGTATTTTTAAAAGTAATTATATGACAAGAATAATAAAATGCTTTATTTGAATCTTCCATTATATCACTTATTGAATTATGAATTCTTATTG
>Ga0256407_10007691_pt1 | contig 16099 bp, 18 predicted proteins | sample RumenRJG_04DNA_FD_193489 | JGI IMG/M metagenome (GOLD analysis project Ga0256407, IMG submission 193489) | Bovine rumen microbial communities from Lethbridge, Alberta, Canada - RJG_04 | ecosystem: Host-associated > Mammals > Digestive system > Stomach > Rumen | place: Canada: Alberta...
GAATCAGGAACTTTCAATTCCTAATTCCTCACCTTAATTCCTAATTTATTCTAGTATTTGCTCTCTGCATAACCGATCCAGCCTTCATTTTCGATGAGAGCCTTTTCGAATCCTTCGAGCTTGAACGGATAGCTTTTTGAAAGGCTGCCTGCGATGAGCTTAACCTTCCATGTGCCATCTTCTTTCTGCTCGATTTTGCACTCGCAGTCTTTTGTTCCGAATGTGCGGAACATATCATCGATGTCTTTTTTTGGCATGTTGAGTGCGAGAAGACCGCAGTTGTACATGTTCTGGTAGAAGATTCGTGCGAAATTTGGAGCGATTACAGCATAAATTCCGTTAACTTCCAAAGCCCAAGGAGCATGCTCACGGCTTGAACCACATCCGAAATTCTCACGAGTGATGATTACCTTTTTGTTCGGAACATCACGCTTTGCATCAAAACCTTCAAGTTTGAGATCTTCAAGAAGATAAGGTTTGAGTGCCTGTTTTGAAACCTCTGTAAGATATTTCGCAGGGATAATCTCGTCAGTGTTAATATCTGAGCGATCCAAAAAGAGTACATCTCCACCAAAAGCTTTCATATTTTTCTCCTTTTCTATGCTTTCGGGCAATTAGCCTTTGTAAAGTTCTGAATTTGCGATAGTTCCTGTGATTGCAGTTGCAGCCGCAGAAGCCGGGCTCATAAGGTGAACCATGCCACCTTTTCCCATTCGTCCGTTGAAGTTTCGGTTTGTTGTTGAAGCACAAACTTCGCCCTCAGCAAGAACGCCGTTTGACATACCGAGACATGCACCGCAAGTAGGGTTAGTTACACAGAAGCCTGCATCAAGGAAAATGTCGATGATTCCTTCCTGAACAGCCATCTTGTAGATTTTTGGAGTAGCTGGGCTTACGATACCACGAACACCGTCTGCAAGTTTGTGACCTTTGAGGACTTTTGCAGCGATTCGAAGGTCAGAGATTCGGCCGTTTGTACATGAACCGATGTAAACCTGATCGACTTTTGTGCCTTTCATCTCAGAGATTTTCTTAATCTGGTCTGGTTTGTAGTTGATTGTACATACAGGCTCAAGATTTGACAAATCTTCTGTGATTACTTTTTCGTATTCTGCATCGTCATCATCACGCCATTTTGCGTAGTCAGCGATTGCTTCTTCTTTTGACTTATATTCGTCTTTGATAAAATCCCAGAGATATTCGACAGTTTTTGCATCCGGGAAACAGATTCCGCTTGTACCACCGGCCTCGATTGCCATGTTACAGAGAGTCATTCGCTCTTCCATGTCCATGTTGTCAACTACAGGGCCTGTGAACTCAATTACGCAGTTTGTTGCGCCGTTAACGCCGATTTTACCGATAAGGTGAAGGATAACGTCTTTTGCGTAAACGCCTTCTTTGAGCTTTCCGTTCAAAACGAATTTGATTGATTTCGGCTCTCGGAAAGAGCAGACACCTTTAAGAATGCCGACTTCAAGGTCAGTTGTACCGACACCTGCTGCGAAAGCACCGAATGCTCCGTGTGTACAAGTATGACTGTCACCCATGATTACAGTGTAGCCTGGACGTACAAATCCTTTCTCAGGGAAAATTGCATGACAAACGCCATTTGCACCGATGTCGAAGAAGTCTTTGATATTGTTGCGGTGTGCCCAGTCACGAAGAATCTTAGATTGAGTAGCAGTTTTGCTGTCTTTTGAAGGAGTTACATGGTCGATTACAGCCTTGATTTTTGTTGGGTCAAAAACCCTGTCCTTGCCACGCTCAACCAAGTCGTTAATAGCGACAGGAGTTGTGATTTCATGACAGAAAACACGGTCAAGTTTAAGGACATAAGTTCCGTCGAACGGTGTGTCCACAAGATGTGACTCAAAGATTTTTTGAGCAATCGTCTTACCCATTTTAATACCTCTGTTTAATTTACTACATTAATTGGCTTTCCTGCCAAAAATGCTTTAATATTATCTATTTCGATGTCAAGCAAACGAAGTCGTGTTTCTTTGGGTGCCCAGGCCAGATGCGGTGTAATTACGCAATTTGGAGCATTGTAAAGCGGGCAGTCTTTGTTCATAGGCTCTTCAATAAGAACATCTGTGGCATAGCCTGCGATTGTCCCAGAATCCAAAGCCTGTCGAACGTCTTTTTCGCAAATCATTCCGCCACGAGCTGTGTTTATAAGATATGCAGAACTTTTCATGAGCGATAATGTTTTTGAATTTACAAGATTCTGAGTTTCTGGAGTGAGGGGAGCATGAAGAGAAACAAAATCAGACTCTTTAAAAAGCTCCTCGACCGAAACCATTTTTATCTCAGATGAATCAAAAGGAAGGTTCTTTTTTGCCTTTCCAAAAGACTCTGCAGAATGTGCGTGAACAAGAATCTTCATGCCGAAAGAATGTGCAATCTCAGCGACCTTCTGACCAATATGACCAAAGCCGTAGATTCCTAGAGTTTTGCCGCTTAATTCTGTGAGCGGAGAAAGCCAGTAACAGAAATCAGGATTTGAAATCCAACCACCCTCATGAACTGAAACTGAATGTGGAGCTACTTGATTTGTAAAATGAAGAATAAAAGAAAATACATGCTGTGCAACAGCGTTTGTGCTATAGGAAGGAATATGCGTGACAGTAATACCGCGTTCTCGGCAAGCGGCTGTGTCAATGACATTGTAGCCTGTCGCCAAAACTCCGATATATCGAAGCTTGGGGCAGCTATCTACAATCTCTTTTGTGATATGAACTTTATTCAGAAGAACAATTTCGCTGTTTCCGATACGTTCAACAACAAGTTCTTGAGGAGACCGGTCAAAAACTGTAAATTCATCCGCGAAGGCTTTGATTCCATCCCAAGATACATCTCCAGGATTAAGTCCGTGCCCATCAAGAACCGTTATTTTCATTTGCTTATCCCAAAACCGCGATTCCAGCAGACGAGATAGCAGCATTGATAGCATCTTCAATGCCACCAACACCCTCATCAAAATCTACAAGAACCTGAGATTTATCAGGATTTGCATTGCAACTAGTGACGCCAGCTACAGCTTTTACGGCTGCATCAACCTTTTGAGCAACAGCTGGATCAAACATACCGTCAACGTAAATTTTCTTCTGCATTTACGAACACTCCATGCGATTGATTAAGATAATTATAAATGGTATAAGAGAAAATATCAACAAAAATAATCTTAAGGTTTTTATTCCCCAAGTTTTTTACCATTACCTTGAGTCTCAACAAGAGTCTTTCCTAGTTGACCACACGCTCCGCCAATTTCCCGGCCTCGGCGGGTTCTCAAAGTAACGTTTAAGCCAGCCTTTTCTAGATGATACACGAAATTCTTGCACTCTTTTCCGCTAGGCTCGCTGAATTCAAGCCCTTCAACAGGATTCCATGGAATAAGATTGATGTGCACGTCCAGTCCTCTGGCGAAGTTAATCATATTCGTTGCGCTCTCAACACTAGTGTTTGTGTCATGAAGGAGGGCTGCCTCCAAAGTGACTCGCTTTCCAGTTTTTTGTGCAAAATAATCGATTGCTTTTCGAAGCTCTGGGAGTGGATTTGTGCGACAGATAGGCATGAGTTTTTCGCGAAGCTCGTTGTCAGCTGTGGTGAGAGAAACTGCAAGTCGGATTGCAGGACCATTATCAGCCAAATCATAAATTCCTTTGATAACTCCGGACGTAGAAAGCGTGATTCTTCTGCCAGAAAGTGCGCGTCCGTCTTTGTTCGTAAGCACAGCGATTGCTTTGCGTACATTAGGAAGATTCATCATCGGTTCGCCCATGCCCATGAAAACAATATTATCCAAAGGACCTGCATGTTTTTCGAGGTACAAGAATTGTTCGACGATTTCACCAGCTGTAAGATTGCGAGCCAGTCCTAAATGACCGGTCTGGCAAAAAGCGCAGTTCATAGCACAGCCAACCTGACAAGAAACACAGGCGGTCTTGCGGTCTTCTTTGTCTGTAAGAAGAACGGTCTCAACGGCAAGGCCATCGGAGAGCGTAATTTGCAATTTGATTGTTCCGTCTGGATCTTTTAAAACCTCGGAAACAGAAGTGGAGCGGAGAAGAGCTTTTTCTTTAAGTTCGTTGCGGAAATCAATAGAAAGGTTCGTCATTTCATCAAAAGACTCAACCCCCTTTCCAATCCACTGGAAAATCTGCTTCCCACGAAATGCTTGCTTTAAGCCAAGGGAGTCGCAGATTTCCGTAGGCAATAATCCCGCCAAAGGAATCTTTACATCATTCATGATGAGAATAATACAACAAAAAAGAAAAAGTATACAGCATCAAAAACTACATTCGCTCAAGGCGTGCAAGCATGTCTGCAATTGCAGGCGAGCGGATTCCATAACGAGAAACGCTTCTCAAAGTTTCAATTGCCTTTGCCTTTTGATTGAGTTTGACATAACAATCAGACAAATCAATATAGAATCTGAAATTGCGTGGATCACCCTTGATAAGTCCCTGAAGACGCTCAGCAGCTTCCTCATATTTGCCTTCACCCTTACAGATAAGAGCCAGACCAAGAGCCGCATAAACATCAAATTCAATGTCCAGAGCCTTGTTGTAATATACAGCAGCAGTCTTGTAATCACCTGTATTTCGGTAAGCATCTCCTGCACGTGTAAGGATAACTTTATTTTCTGGATCCATATCAAGGATTTTGTTCCAATATTCAATAGATCGGAACTGCTGGTTCATACCACGATAGCAGTCGGCAAGACCGAACAAAGCATAGAAATTCTTTGGTTCTTTTTGCAATGCACGCTCAAAATAAATGATTCCTTTTTCAAAGGTCTTGAGCTTTCTGTGACAGTTTCCGATTGAAGTGAGTACACGAATATCGACAAGCTCTTCATTTTTTTCGAGCATTTTTGTCCAATAATAAAGTGCGTCACGATATTCCTTGAAATCATAATGAAGATGACCAAGACCAATCAGCGCATAAGAATTGTTTTCTTCCATGTCGAGCACTGAAAGATAAATATCCTTGGATTTTTTGAAATCGCGAATCTTTCGGTAGGCATCAGCCACACGAGTGAGGACGGTAATGTTTCGGTCGTCATGAACAAGATACTGCTCCCAAATCGCAATTGCCCTATGATATTGGTTCATTGCCTTGTAGCAATCTGCAAGACCGAAAAGAGCATAGTTGTTGCCAGGATGGAAATCAAGACACTTAGAATAGGAAACCTCTGCTGCACGGAAATTTCCTTGTTTGCGCTCAGAATCACCTAAGCCGACGAGGGCATAATTATTGTTTTCTTCGATGTCGAGGATTTTTCGGAAAGCTTCTTTTGCTTCCTCGATACGGTTATCCTTTAAAAGCTGATAACCCTGTTTTGATAATTCTGCAATCTCAGCAGAATTGTTTCCATCCTCTGAAACATAAACTGAATCAGCCTGAGGAATTTCAAATTCCTTAAAAACTTCATCGCTCATAAACCTTCCTCACTTTTTTAACTTCTTTTTAAATTATTTTAGCAATATCGAAATGATATTAGCAATTTTTTCGTAAACAGCCTCGGATTTTGCCTTATTATTAGCCAGAAGATAATATTTAAGTGCAACGATGCTCCGATTTTGTTTCATGTAAAGGTCTCCTATACGAGCCAAGCCATCAGAATAACCAGTTGTAACAAAAATACGACAGGCAGCATCAAACTTGCCTTCATTAAAGAGCACATTTCCCTTGCGGTTAAGAACTGCTTTTTGTTCAGAAGTAAGCCCTTTTATTGGCTTATCAGTAACTTTGATAAAACCGTCCGGGATACTATGAGCAGATAAAGTACTTTTCAATTCGTTTTCGTTCAACTTTTTTTACCTGAAAAACAACTTTACATATAAGTAATGCTAACATATTTCAACCAAATGTCAAGAGTTTTTTTTATACTATTTTAAAGAAACTTACAAAGAATAGAAATGAACGATTGAACGCCCATATATTCGTTTGTCTTTTAAGCTTAAATCACCAATTTGTTCTGGAAGCATGTCTTCTTCGGGGAAGTGAATCATGACAAATCCACCCTCATTGACGAGTTTTCTCTGATCGATTATCTTGAGTAAGTCCAGACGATACTTATAAGGGAAGGGCGGATCCAAAAAAATATAATCGAACTTATCCTTGCAGCGTTTTAAAAAAAGCTCCACTGCCATAAAATGACAGCCGATTTTAACGCCCATTTCTTTTTCTGTAATAGAAACGTTTTCAAGAACTTGCTTGATTTTTATTTTATCTTTTTCGCAAAGCTGTACTTCTTTGGAACCACGAGAAACAGCCTCAATCGCAATTGTGCCGCTTCCAGAAAATAAATCCAGCCAAGATTTTCCTTCCAAATCGCCAAGAATCGCAAAAACTGACTCTCGCATTCTGTCCATCGCAGGTCTGATAATTCCATCCGGGCATTTTATTACCCGTCCTTTTAATTTTCCACCAGTAATTCGCATATTTTCCCTTAATTGAAATTATGAATTTGGATTTAATGACCAATAAGCCGTGTTATGAGGAAGCTTTCGGTTTTGTTTTGCATAATCATAAGCGGTCTTGCCAGAAACTGCCTCAACCTGATATTTTGAAGCACCATTATCCAGTAGCCACTCAATGATTTTTGTGTTACGGTTTGTCTCGCATGCAACCATAAGTGGAGTTTTTCCATTGTATGGAACATTGACAGGCACATTCTTATCGATAAATGCCTGAAGAACCGAAGGCTTGTTGTAATTTGAAATGCCGTAAGCTAAAGCCTCACGAACTTCATCAGAATCCGCAGAATATGTTTCCAAAATTGCCGAAAGAACCGAAGGGCTTTCAGAATAAGCTGAGGCGAGCAGGAGAGGTGTAAGACCATAATTGTTTTTTAATTTTCGGTCAGCACCTTTAATGAGAAGCAGGGTTGTCACATCGGAATTTTTCTGAAAGCGAGCCGCATACATTAGGGCAGTCCAGCCTTCCTCGTCTCTGGCATTAATCTCTGCGCCAGAGTAAAGCAAATCCTCTATCTTTGCGATATCGCCTTTTTTTGCCGCAATCATGAGCTTTGTGCGGCCTTTTGCATCCCTTTCATTTGCGTTGGCGATAAACATATGCTTTGCACTCTCTGCGGCAATCAGGGCCTCTGGGATAAGCAATGTTGCATATTTATCATCGGCATAGTCATACAAGAAGATACTTTCTGGAACAACGGCAGGAACAGTGACGGAACTGAAATCAAAAAGAGAATCATTTATAGATGGAGCTTCTTCAGTTTGAGGCTCAACAGTTTCTGGCTCTGGCTCGCTAGGTGCCTGTTCAACCTCGGCAGGTTCTTCTTCTGTTGCACTTATTGGAGTAGCTGTTTCTTCTTGTGGCTGTGCGACTTCCTCTCGCTCTGGCTCCAGCGCGTAAAGCAGAAGCAAATCTATGACATCTTGACTTATAATCTCCTTTTTTCTGGCATAATCAAAACAGTTCTGACCTTCTTTGTCTGTTTCCAGAATTCTTTTCGCTTTTTTGGTATCGGAATTGGCATTCTTAAAAAGAACGGATTTTACCGCATCAATATCAGTTTCATACTGGCAGGCATACATAAGTGCCGAAACCTTGCTTTTTGTCTTTGAATCTGGTGAAATTTCTGCGTCATCAAGGAGTGCTTTTATTACATCATTCTCACGCGAATACTTTAAGGCTGCCATCAAGAGGTTTTCTTTTTCGGATGTGCGTGTAAAGGTTCTGAAAGAGTAATCCGTTTCGATGGCACGCCTAATCTTGCTAAGATTTTCAGTTTCAACAAGAAGAAAAGCATCATCAACCCATGGCATCGCCGTAAGATTTGAAAGAGAAGAGAGTATTAAAAACAAAACTCCGATTTTTTTCATACAATCAATTATAACACATATTCTTAGAATTCAAACCAACTTTCATCGGTTGTGAGATACCAGTCAGCCAAAACAGTGTTTAGAGTAGGATTATACCAGCTGATTGAGCCATCTCTGTTTAATACAACCATTTTGCTCTGATTTCTTACAACTTTTATCGGCATTGATGCTGAGCGTCTGTATAAGAAATCTTTGCGGCTGGAAAGATTGTACGAGCGAACCTGTGACTTTCCGATGTTTGTAAACAATACGTTGTTATAAAGAGAAGCAAAAGCTTCACTGTCTTCATCTGTGATTGAAAGGAGATAGCGTGAAGATTTTGTCTGCGGCTTATAGGCAAAAATTGACGTGGTGAGCTTTTTTGTCTGTGAGTTCGTATAAATTGTGATTCCGTATATTTCCGAAGGATTTTTTTCGTAATCGTAAGTGAGCGAATATGCGACATTTCCCTTCATCAATAACGGAACTGTTTCCTGCGTGTTCACATTTACATAGATAAGAGGAACATTTGGGGAGGAGCCGCTTGATTTTGCGACATACAAATCGTTCTCGTTGTAAAGAATTGCGTCCTGAATGCTTGTTCCCTTATAAAGCTGGCGTTTTTTTGCCGCAGGAATGTCAAAGATGTTGACAGAAGAATTTGATTCAATGTCTATAAGAGAATTGCCGTAAAGCTTTAGAACTTGGATTGTGCCTTCTGGAGCAAAAAGCTGGCTTGTTTTGCCGCTTGCAAGCTCCAGGAGCACAACAGCCTTTTTTGAATCCCTTGACCAAAGAATTATATTCTCGCCATAAGGAATTATGTTCGTATAACCAGAATTGCTTGCTTTTTTGTCGATATTTGAGCTGTCATAAGAAGACTTGAATATGGAAGTTGGGGTAAGGAAGTAAAAATCATCCCCAATCGAAGCGACATCATAAATCTTCTCATACATTTTGTCGGTCAAAGCCATCTGAACGTCAACGCGCTCTGCCTGGACATAGTCAAATTTGTAGATGTTTCCGATATTTGTTCCGGCGCAAATTTCTTCGCCTGCCAGTGTCGCACATACGATACTCTCGCCCGATTTTAGGCCTGAGAAAGTTCTCATCAGCTCTGGAGCGATGACAGCCTTGTTCCTGTCGTTCGCAATTTTATAAACCTTGAACTGTCTGTTTTCATTTACTATATAGTATAAGTCCTTGGATTTATTTGAACCGACAAGAATGGGATTGTTTGCCGGATAAGAGGCGATTGTGTTGCCTGTAACAGCCTGCATTATATAAATGTTTCCGCCACGGACACCAGCTCCAAAAACGCCATTATTGAACATACAGAACTGTGAAAGCTCATATTCAGTGTTGAACGAAGCCTTTTTTTCACCATTCTGAAGATTATAATAGGTGATGTTACCTTTTGGAGAGTACATCACCACTGATTTTTCGGATTCTGATGTCTGAATAAAATTTACTACGCCTGTATTTCCCTTGATTTTATTTCGTATTATTGTTCCGTTTGCGGAATTTAAAAAAAACGCACCGCTTACACTGGCAGTTCCGCAGATGATATAAGTTCCTTTTGCCGAATACGAAAGACTTGTGAGCGAATCATTAAATCGGAATGCATATTTGCGAGTAAAGTTTTTCCAGTTCCATACAGAAACCCGGTTTAGAGATGCACCGTCAGTTTCATAAACAGCAATTTCACTTCCGTTCGGACTTCGGGCAATCATTTTTATTGGCAGATCGGAAATCTGATAATGCTCGCCCATGCCGTCCTCAGTCCATTTTATAATGAAACCGTCGTTCCCGGCAGAGAAAATTGAACCTTCACTGTCTCCTAGATAAGCGACATTCGTGACTTTGCCAGCATGAGATTGGGTAGAAATATGTGATTGTGCGAAAACGGAAAGTTGAAAACTGAAAACTGAAACTGTAAAAAGAACTACAAATTTATTTTTTAGCATTTATTAGCTCCGAAAAGTAGTGGAAATCGCCGCTCATCGCAAGCAAAAAAAGCATGGCAATCAGCGCAATTCCAATGTATTGTACAACATTTCGAACTTTTGGGGAAACACGCACGCCAAAAATTGCCTCAATAATTGATGTAAGAACTAAAAATCCATCCAAAATCGGAATCGGAAGAAGATTCATGATAAAGAGAGAAACGCTGATTAAAGCCATAAAATTGAGGACAGAAACAATTCCGTTACGGAAACCAGCCGAAAAGCCGGATTTTGCAGTCTCGCCCATCATGCTTGTGATTCTTGCAGGCCCTGCCACGCTTTCGCTTACATTTACCCCCTTAAAAAGTGTTGTAATTCCCTTAAAAGAAAGATAAATCAATTTAAAAGTTTGAGTAAAGCCTTGTCCGATTGCAGGGAAAAATGAATATCGCTTTGCTTCCTTTTTTTCAACAGAAGAAGGATCGCTCATGACACCGATTTTTCCTTCGCCAGTAGACTTGTTCAAATCTGTATGAACGGTAAATTCAAGCTTCTCGCCATTTCGGTCAACTTGAATAAGGATGTTCTCATCGGGATGGGTGGCGACTTCCTCGTACAAAGCCGCAAAATCCGCAATTTCCTTATCGTTTATCCTGATGATTTTATCGCCGCTCAAGATTCCCGCATCAGCCGCAGCCGAATGAAGCTCAGGATATTCTTCTGTGGCAAGCCGAATCTGATTTGTTGCAGAGTAGTATGTGTAACCGATAAGGGAAATCACAAAAAAAGCAAAAACAGAGAAAAGAAAATTAGAAAACGGTCCTGCGAAGCCGATGAAAGCCCGGAAAATTGCCTTTACACCGTAAAACGAATCTTTATCCAGGAGAGAATTTGCATTAAAACTTTCCTCAAAATCTTTCTCGCCCTTCATAGCGCAATAGCCGCCAAAAGGGAAGAGCGAAATACGCCAGTCAGTTCCCCGCCATTCCTTATGAAGAAGCACAGGCCCCATTCCGATTGAAAAAGCCTCGACAGTCACTCCGCTGAGCCTGGAAGCCAAAAAATGTCCAAGCTCATGAAGAAAAACAATAACACCTAAAAGAATAATTCCAATTACAATTGACATTTTTTACGAGCCAATGAATCTGCCTCAAAGATATCTTCCAAATCACGAGGATTATGTGACCAATCTGTTCCATGGAGAACCTTGCCGACAAGCTCCGAAATCTCCAGGAATCCGATTTTGCCGTCGATGAAAGCCTGAACCGCAATTTCGTTGGCAGCGTTGAATACGATTGGATAAGAACCGCCTTTTTCGGCAGATTCAAATGCAAGGGCAAGCATCGGGAAATCATCAATGCGAGGCTTTTCAAAAGTGAGGGTGCGTTTTCCGTCAGCCGTGTCAGTCAAATCAAAAGGCTTCATAAATGAAGGCAGAATTTGTGGCCAGTCCAAAGCCTGCAAAATCGGGTGTTTCATGTCCGGCTCGCTGAACTGTCCGTAAACGATTCCGTCTTTTGTGCGGACAAGCGAATGAATCACGCTCTGAGGATGCACGACGACCTGAACCTGACTTGCACTAACGTCAAAAAGACGCACTGCCTCGATTACTTCAAGTCCTTTGTTCCCCAAAGTGGCGGAATCAATAGTTATTTTAACGCCCATATCCCATGTCGGGTGCTTTAGGGCATCAGCAACAGTTACAGAAGCCAGCTTTTCTCGCGGAAAAGTACGGAAAGGACCTCCGCTCGCCGTAATCACGATTTTATCGATATTTTTTTTGCCGCATTGATTTACGAGCGTAAAAATCGCAGAATGTTCTGAGTCAACAGGTAAAATCCGTGAACCGTTTTTTTTGGCAGCCTCGAACATCAATGGACCTGCCATGACAACAGTTTCCTTGTTAGCAAGAGCCAAATCAACTCCCGCTTCAAGAACAGCCATGCTAGGTTTGAGCCCGGCACTGCCAGCAATTCCGTTCACAACGATGTCTGGATGAGTTTTGTCGATAAGATTTTTTATTCCGTCTATTCCTTCAATTTTAGTGAGAGAGGTAGGGCAAGAAAATTCCTTGCCAAGCCTTTCGAGCTCGTCTTTTTTTGAATTGGCCGTTATTCCGCAGCAGATAAAACGATCGCGCTGATTTCGTAAAATATCAAGCGTGCTTGTGCCAATAGAGCCTGTGCAACCAAGAACTAGAATTTTTTTCATCAGAATAACACCCCGAATCTATCTGTGTTTATCCTTTTCATCAATATTTATCTTAATGAATGTTCAGCAGATTTTAGAACAAGAAATTAATTCCAAAATAATAAACCGGCGCAACAAAAACGATGCTGTCGATTGAATCCAAAACTCCACCACGGCCAGGAATAATGCTGCCAGAGTCTTTGATTTCTACAGAACGTTTGAGAACAGATTCGACCAGATCCCCGATAATAGCCACGAATGCAATGAAGAAGCTGAGAACGAGGATTTTTACCAAAGAGCCAGTAAATGCCTGTGGAAAAAGAAAATGTGCTATGCAACCAGTGAGTATAGTGCCCGCAAATCCGCCGATAAAGCCTGCAATGGATTTGTTTGGACTTGCTTTGATAAAGCCCTTGTTATTTTTACCGAACAAGACTCCGAAAAACCATGCAACGGAATCACACATGCATACCATAAGGAAGAAAAATGCGATGTATTCCCTTGAATACTGGTGGACGGTCATCCGAGAGACAAAACTCGGCAAAAATCCAGAATAAAAAATTATGAACATTGAAGTAATCAAATGCGAAACTGAATTCTCGAAAGTCTTCTCAAAAAGAACTTCCCATGCCATGCACAAAAGAAGCAGAAAAACGAAGATATAGTTAACGATTACAATATTAAGCTCAAAATAAACCAAAAGTGCTGCTGCAAAAACAGGCAAAACAGAAGAAATGATTACTAAATGGCGAGGTTGCAAAGAAAATTTATGTTTAAAAAGCTGATAAAGTTCATTTGAAGCAAGCAAAGACGCAAGAAAAATCAAAGCATGCAAAGCAATATGATGAAACTGATTGAAATACACAAGACAAATAACTAAAGGCAATCCGACAAAAAATACCAGAAGCCTCTGCACGACTTTATTCATAATTCCCACCATTATTGATTCGGAACAGCTCCGAACCGTCTGTTTCTTTGTTGATATTTTAAAATATCCTCAAAGAATTCTATATCATTATAATCCGGCCAAAGCGTATCTGTAAAGATAAATTCTGCATAGGCACACTGCCATAAAAGAAAATTGCTCAATCTTTCTTCCCCACCAGTGCGAATCATAAGATCCACTGGCGGAAGTGAAGAAATATCAAGAGATTTTGAGACAAGCTCCTCTGTAACTGAATCTACGCTTACACATTCAGCCAATATTTTTTTTATTCCGCGAACAATCTCGTCGCGACCACCATAATTTATGGCAAGCACGCAGGTTGTTCCGGTAAAATGTTCAGTGTCTTTTTTTGCGTTAATAATTTCGGATTTGACATCGGCAGGAAGACCGTCCAAATCACCGATATGCTCGACTCTGATTCCGTTTTTTTTGTAGAACTCAAATTCCGCGCGAAGATGACCTTTTATCAAGCCCATTAAATAACCAACTTCTTCTTGAGCGCGCTTCCAGTTTTCAGTCGAGAATGTGTAGAGTGTTACGTATTTAATTCCGAGTTTTGCCGCCGCCGCAACGATTTTTTTGGCGGAAGTGAGGCCTTCTTTGTGACCAGCAGTTCTCGGCAATCCGCGTTTTTTAGCCCAACGGCCGTTCCCATCCATGATGATAGCAACATGCTCAGGGACTCCGTGGGCAATAAACTCTTCGGTAGTCATGGTTTAAGCCATGATTTCCTTTTCTTTTGCGTCGCAGACTGTCTGAATTTCTGCGATATATTTATCAGTGAGTTTCTGAAGGTCATCTGTCTCTTTTTTGAGCTGGTCTTCAGTGATTTCACCTGCTTTCTGCTGTTTTTTGAGGTCGTCGTTTCCATCACGACGGATGTTGCGGATTGTTGTCTTGTAGTTTTCGCCAACTGATTTAGCCTGTTTTACAAGCTCCTTGCGGCGGTCAGCTGTGAGGGCAGGGATAGCAATTCGGATAACCTTGCCGTCGTTTGATGGGTTCAAGCCCAAGTCAGCAACAAGAATTGCCTTTTCGATTTCTGTAATGAGTGATTTATCGAACGGAGAGATAACGACAGAGCGTGCCTCTGGAATTGAAATCTGTGCGACCTGAGAAAGTGGAGACTTTGCTCCGTAATAATCAACACGAACCTTGTCAAAAAGCGAAGCTGATGCACGACCAGTTCGAATTGTGTTCATTTCATTCTTGAGACCTTCAATAGTTTTGTCCATCTTTGACTTTGCATCAAATGCCATATTTTCCTCCGTTATAAAAGCAACAAAATAAAAATAATACAAAAAGCGGCCAGAAAAATCTGACCGCCGTTATTCACGAAAAATTATTTTCCGAGAACGAAAAGAGCGACCTTTTTGAATGAAAGTTTAGCTCCAGCCTCTTTTGAAACCTGTTCAAGTTTCTTAGCAACTGTAACTTTGTCGTCTTTTACGAAAGCCTGGTCTACGAAGCAGATCTCAGCAAGGTGTTTGCTGATTTTGCCCTGAAGGATTCCAGCCTTAACGTTCTCTGGCTTAGAAGCCATTTTCTCGTCCTGAGCCATCTGAGCCTGGAAGATTTCTTTCTGCTCATCGATGTAGCTCTGTGGAACTTCGTCTTTTGTTGTGTAAGCTGGTGTGAATGCAGCGAGGTGCAAACAGCAGTCTTTTGCGAATACTTTAACTGCTTCTGCATCTGAGCCTTCAACAACTACGACAGCACCAGTCTTGAAGTCTGAGTGAACGTATGTTGCGGCAGCAGAACCTGCAGGAACATCAACAACCTCGAGCTTACGGATAGACATATTCTCGCGGATTTTTGTAGCAAGCTCAAGAACCAGGTCCTCAAGCTCTTTTTCGATTTTTGTGTAGCCTTTTGCAATTGCAACGTCAAGGATTTTCTCACCGAGAGCTACGAAATCTGTATTTTTTGCAACGAAGTCTGTCTCACAAGTAACTTCTGCAACAACGATTTTATCACCAGTCTGGCGAATGAAAATGCGTCCTTCAGAAGTTGCGCGCTCAGCACGTTTTGCTACTGCAGCCAATCCTTTTTCTTTGAGGATTTTCTCTGCTTCTGCAGCATCTCCGTTAGCTTCTGTAAGTGCTTTTTTACACTCCATCATGCCTGCGCCAGTCTTATCGCGCAAAGCTTTTACGTCAGCAGCTGTAATTGCCATTTTTAACTCCAGTTATAGTAGTTACCCGCGCTATTTACGCGGGAAGGTTATTTATTTGATTTTTGACTCGTCAATCTCGTCGTCGTCGTCATCTTCTACATCATCCTTTTTTGTATCTTCTTCTGTAGGAGTGTAGTTAGAATAGTCAACGATTTCCTCGTCATCTTTCTTTGTAGATGCGTCTGTAACAACGTCGTCCTCGTCACCGAGAGTCTCGATGATTTTGAGTCCTTCTTCGTTGTTAGCTTCTACAACTGCGTTAGCGATGATAGAAGTGAAGAGGCTGATAGCGCGGATAGCGTCATCGTTACCAGGAATTGGATATGTGATTCCCTCTGGGTTACAGTTTGTATCAACGACAGCAACAACTGGGATACCCATGCGGCGAGCTTCTGCAACAGCAATCTGCTCTTTGTGTGTATCGATGATGAAGATAACTCCTGGGAGCTCTTTCATATCTTTGATACCGCCGAGGTTTTTCTCAAGCTTTGCCTTTTCTTTCTGAAGATTTGAGACTTCTTTCTTTGTAAGGTTGTCGAATGTTCCGTCAACTTCCATCTTCTCGATTTTCTTGAGTCTCTGAAGTGATTTTTTGATTGTAGAGAAGTTTGTAAGCATACCACCAAGCCAGCGGTTGTTTACATAGTACATGCCACAGCGCTCTGCTTCTTTAGCGATAGCCTGCTGAGCCTGTTTTTTAGTTCCTACGAAAAGAACTGATTTTCCAGAAGCAACAATCTTGCGGACAGCCTCGTAGCTGTCTTTGATAGAAGCGATTGTCTTCTGCAAGTCGATGATATGGATGCCATTGCGCTCTGCGAAGATGTACTTCTTCATGCGTGGATCCCAACGTTTAACCTGGTGACCGAAATGTACGCCAGATTCAAGCAAACTCTTCATGGTTACAACTGCCATTGAGTTTCTCCTTCACCGGAATTCTTAATTAAGGCTTCTGAAACTACAGAAAAGCCCTGAATTCCACCGTCTCTTGTTCTCGTGACGCTAA
>Ga0256407_10007693_pt1 | contig 16097 bp, 8 predicted proteins | sample RumenRJG_04DNA_FD_193489 | JGI IMG/M metagenome (GOLD analysis project Ga0256407, IMG submission 193489) | Bovine rumen microbial communities from Lethbridge, Alberta, Canada - RJG_04 | ecosystem: Host-associated > Mammals > Digestive system > Stomach > Rumen | place: Canada: Alberta | collected...
AGCGGGGTGTAGCGCAGCCCGGTAGCGCACCTGGTTTGGGACCAGGGTGTCGCAGGTTCGAATCCTGTCACCCCGACGCAAAAAGTGAGAGACAACCGCAAACAACATCGGTAGTCTCTCATTTTCTTTTCTCAAACTCTCTCCTCTCTCCTCTCTCCTCATTCATCTATAATCTTTCATAAAAAAACATCACATGGGAATCAGTAAATGGATTGGCGGCTTTCTCGGCTTCATGACAGGCGGACCTTTAGGTGCCCTCTGGGGATTTGTCATGGGTTGGCTCTATGAAAAAGGAATGGAGCAACGACAGTTGGGTGGCGATAGCGACAGTGGCACATATCGCAACGACAACTACGAAACTTACGAAAGCACTTACGGACAGCAACATGGTTACGAAGGTGTGGACATGGGCAACCGAAACAGTTTCCTTTTCAGCATTCTTGTGCTGGCATCCTATATCATCCGCGCCGATGGAAAGGTCATGCATAGTGAAATGGAACATGTGAGGAATTTCCTCCGCATCAATTTCGGCCAGGACGCCCAGCAACAGGGCGAGACTATCCTTCGGCGGCTGTTTGACCGCCAGAAGCAGATGGATGCTGAACGGAGTGGCTCTTATGAGAATATCGTCATGCAGAGTTGTAGGCAGATTGCCACTAACTTGGCCTATGAACAGCGTCTCCAGCTATTGGCTTTCATGTCAGGCATCATTCGCGCTGACGGCATTGTCGACAACCGTGAAGTAGAAGCCCTAAGAAAAGTGGCACGGGCAATGCGGGTGAACGACAAGGATGTCGACTCCATGCTCAACCTTCACGACTCATCCACCAATCTTGAGTCAGCCTATAAGGTGCTGGGCATTTCGCCTAATGCTTCCGACGAGGAAGTGAAGAAGGCCTATCGACGCATGGCCTTGAAGCATCATCCTGACAAAGTATCGGCCTTGGGAGAAGATGTCCGCAAGGCCGCCGAGAAGAAATTCCAAGAAATAAACGCCGCCAAAGATTTGATCTATAAGTCGCGCGGGTTGTAATTGTTTCTCAAGATGTTATAGATTGTTTAGGTACTCAAGATGATCAGGGTGTCAAAAAATAATGAAGCCCCGGAAAAGAATCTCCGGGGCTTCATTGTTTTTGCGGCTTAGCAAGTGCAAGGCCAAGGCTTCAGTTGCTGGAAGAAATCGTTGCCTTTGTCGTCGACAAGGATGAAGGCGGGGAAGTCCTCTACCTCAATCTTCCAAATGGCTTCCATGCCCAACTCCGGATATTCTACACATTCAATGCTCTTGATGCTCGACTGCGACAGCACAGCTGCTACACCGCCGATGCTACCCAGATAGAATCCGCCGTGCTTCTTGCAGGCATCGGTGACTGCTTGTGAGCGGTTGCCCTTTGCTATCATCACGAGCGATGCACCATGATCCTGGAACTCGTCCACATAGGGATCCATGCGGTTGGCAGTTGTCGGCCCCATTGAACCACAGGGATATCCCTCTGGAGTCTTTGCCGGTCCAGCATAAAGCACAGGATGATCCTTGAAGTACTGCGGCATATCCTCACCAGCATCGAGGCGAGCCTTCAGCTTGGCATGGGCAATGTCGCGGGCCACGATGATGGTGCCCTTCAGGTTGACGCGGGTGGAAACAGGATACTTCGTCAGTTCCTTGCGTACAGCATCGATACCTTGGTTCAGGTCGATGACAATTTGGTTCTGACCTTCTCCAGCTTTGGCATACTCTGCAGGAATCAACTCTCCGGGGTTGCAGTCCATCTTCTCAAGCCACACACCGTCGCGGTTGATCTTTGCCTTGATATTGCGGTCGGCCGAACAGCTCACGCCCATACCAATGGGACAACTTGCACCGTGGCGAGGCAGGCGGATGACGCGGATGTCGTGGGCCATGTATTTACCACCAAACTGTGCGCCGAGTCCAATCTTATGTGCTTCGAGCAGCAGCTTCTTTTCCAAGTCAATGTCGCGGAAGGCACGTCCAGTTTCGTCGCCTGTGGTGGGAAGGTTGTCGTAGTACTTGATGGAGGCAAGCTTCACCGTCAGCAGGTTCTTTTCTGCCGATGTGCCGCCGATGACGAAAGCAATGTGGTAAGGTGGGCAGGCTGCCGTTCCCAGACTCTTCATTTTCTCCACGAGGAAGGGTATCAGTGTTCCTTCATTCTGGATGGTAGCTTTGGTCATCGGATAGAAATAGGTCTTGTTGGCCGAACCGCCACCCTTGGCGACCATCACGAAACGGTATTCTGCACCCTCACAAGCCTCGATGTCGATCTGAGCGGGCAGGTTGCAACGAGTGTTCACCTCGTCGTACATGTTGAGCGGTGCATTTTGCGAATAGCGCAGATTGTCTTGTGTGAAGGTGTTATAGACGCCACGTGAGAGAGCTTCCTCATCTTCAAAGCCAGTCCACACCTGCTGACCCTTCTCACCGTGAATGATGGCGGTACCGGTGTCTTGACAGAAAGGAAGAATACCCTTGCAGGCTGTCTCTGCATTACGCAGGAATTGCAGTGCCACATACTTGTCGTTCTCCGAAGCCTCTGGGTCGGAAAGAATCTGTGCCACCTGCAAATTGTGCTCGCGGCGGAGCATGAACTCCACATCGTGGAAGGCTTCCTGAGCCAAAAGGGTCAGTGCCTCGGGCGCCACCTTTACTATTTCATGTCCCTCAAACGTTGAGGTGGTTACTCCCTCCTTGGTCAGGAGGCGGTACTCCGTCTTGTCCTCGCCGAGCTGGAACATCGGAGCATACTTGAAATCTACTATGTTTGCCATTGTTCGCTGATAAGATGAATGTTTATTTTGTTACGGTTACAAAAGTAGTGATTTATTTTGAAACGACCATCTGAATGACGGTGATTTTAGGAATGATTAAACTTTTCGGGATATGCCTGATAGCTTTATTCTGAGGTTTGGCTAATTCTCTTCTCCCAGTCGGAGAAGAGGATCCTTGGGGAGGTCAGTCCATTTTTCCACAGGCTTGATGCTGTCGTCGAAAGCGTTCGAGGTAATCGTCTGTCGTTTATGCGTCAGATAGTTTTCGCTCATTGTCGTATCTTCTCCCGTGTTGCGGTAAAGAGCGTGTTCGTCTTTGCCGATGAGGAAGAAATCGCCGTCTTGGTAGCGATACGATTTTGTGATGGACGGGTTGCTCCAACTGCCCATCGAGCATTCTGTCTCCTCCATCATGCGCAGCACCCCACGGTCGGTGATTTCGAGCGTGTAGTAGTTCATGCAAACTTCGTCGCAAGGCAGCAACAGGTCGTTGTATTGCCGCCACAGGTGGTAGTTGTCTGTTGTCGTTCCGAAATAAATACCAAGGATGGGTACGTTGCCATTGATGGGTTCGCCATACTCTCTTTCAATAAAGTGCTCTGGGTCATCGGACGTGGTGATGACGACGAGATCTGCAATGCCGTCTTTGTTCAAGTCGCCTGTAGCGCAAGTCCGTCCCCAGTCTTCGGGTAGCATGGTGTCGATGTCATCAACATCTTGGGGCAGGCTCTGCGCATAGACCGACGATGCAACAAGCAGGGATAAGGCGAGGAAAAGGTGTTGTCGCTTTATCATGATTCAAATAGTTTGGAATGAAAGAAAAAACGAAGTGCGGGAAGAGATCCCACACTTCGATGATGATTTAGTAACCGAAAATCTCCTCGGTGGAGACACGACGCACAGGTGCAATCTTCTCCAATGACTCCATGTCGAGTTCTTTCTCGTCGCCAAGGATGATGTAGCGGTAGGGCTTGCGGGCCATGTTCTGCTGCTCGAAGTTGACGATGTCCTGCAGCTTCAGCGTCGGGATGGCATTGTAGATGTTGCGGTTGATGTCGTAGTCGATACCCAGCTGCTGACACTGAATCCACTTGTTGATCAGACCGAACTTCGTGGTGCGCTGAGTGGCCAGACGCTTGGTCAGGGCATCCTTCGCAATCTTGAAGGCCGTCTCGCTCTGCGGGATGGTGTCGAGAATCACGTGGAACTGGCGCACACAGTCCATCATCTTGTCGTTCTGGGTGATGATGTGTGTGAAGAAAAACTCGGGATCGGCCTTGCGACTGGGCTCCACATAGGCAGCAAAAGCGTTGTAGGCCAGACCGCGAGCCTCGCGGAGTTCCTGGAATACGATGGTGTTCATGCCGCCGCCATAGTACTCGTTGAACAGAGCCTTGACGGGAGCTTCCTCAGGATGCCACGGGCGCAGCTCGTTGTGATACATACGCATATAGATGTTCGGGGCCTCGTAGGGAGCGATGAGAATCTCGTTCTGCGGAGTCTCGGTCATCGTATAGTGGCGACCTTCGGGAGCCGGAAGGAACTTCTTGCCCGTCTTGTGGGCCTTCGTGACAGCGGCTGTCAGCTCGTTCATCGACATCGGGCCATAATATAATAAGGTATGCTCATGCTTCGAGAGGTTCTTCAGCAGGTCGAGCAGCTCCTGCGGGTTGGTCTGCTTCATCTCGTCGATGGAGAGCATGTTGCGGTAGGGGTTATACTTTCCGTAGATGCCATACTGCACAAGGAACTGGAAGTTGGACTGCTGGTTGAGCTTCTGGTCGGCCCGACTCTTCTCTGTCAGCTGTATATACTGGTTCCATGCTTCCTGGTCGACCTTGGCGTTCTGGAGGAGATTCTCCAAGAGAGCCAGAGCCTGGGGCATGTTCTCGCTCAGTCCGTTGAGCGTAACGTTGATGTTGCGCGCGCCGCAAGAGATGTTGTAGTTGCAGGCCAGCTTGTAGAACTGCTGCTTGATCTGTTCGTTGCTGAGCTTGTCGGTGCCGAGATAGTCGAGGTACTCACCGGCGTAGGCATACTTCAGATTGCTCTCCTCGCCGAAGTCGTAGCGGAAAGCGAGGGTGAAACGACCGTTCTCCTTGTTCTGCACGTAGATGACGGGGATGTTCTTCTTCGTCTTGCCGAAGGTGAGGTCTTCTGCGAAGTTGACAAAGCGCGGCTGGATAGGCTCGACAGGCGTATTCTGGATGTCCTTGACATACTGCGATACGATGTCGCGGTTGGTGGGGATAGGCGTGATGGCGGGCTTGTCGATCTTCTTGAGCGACTTGTCTTCACCTTGACGCTTGTAGACGGCCACATAGTTGTCGGCGCGCAGATGACGGCGCACGAAGTCCATGATCTGCTGTTTCGTCATGCCCGAGATACGGTCGAGACGTCCCACCTGCTGTTCCCAAGGAATCTCGTTGATGAAGGTGTTGACGAACAGTCGGGCACGTGCCTGGTTGCTTTCGAGCGAGTTGTAGTACGACAGCTTGGCGTTGTTGATGACCGAGGGGAGCAGGTCGTCAGAGAAGTTACCGTTGGCCAGGTTGTCAAGCTCGCCGAGGAGCAGCTGCTTCACCTCGTCGAGGGTCTGCCCGTCCTTCGGTGTTCCGCCCATGATAAAGGCCGAATAGTCGCGCAGTGCCTCGCTGCCAGCCCATGCTCCGAGCATCTTCATCTGCTGGTTGATGTTCAGGTCGATGAGTCCGGCGGTGCCGTTGCTGAGCATCTCGCCGATGACGTCGAGGGTGTCCACCTGTAGGGAGTTGCCTCGATCGAAGCGCCAACCCATCCACAGCGTCTCTGCTTCCAGTCCCATGACGGTGGTATCGCGGGGAGCGGTGAAGGGCTTCATGGCCGGGAATTCCGGCTGACGTACGTCGGCACCGGGTTTCCAAGCGCCAAACTCACGGTCGATGATGGCGATGGTCTTGTCGAAATCGAGGTCGCCAGCCATACAGATGGCCACGTTGTTGGGGCGATACCAGTGGTTGAAGTAGTTCTTGATATTCGTAATCGACGGGTTCTTCAGGTGCTCCTGCGTACCAATCGTGGTCTGTGTGCCATAGGGGTGGGTGGGGAAGAGCATGGCGCTGATACCCTCCCAGAGTTTGCGAGAGTCCTGAGCGATGCCGATGTTGTACTCCTCATACACAGCTTCCAGCTCGGTGTGGAATCCACGGATCACCATGTTTTGGAAGCGGTCGGCCTGAATCTTAGCCCAATTGGAGATTTCGTTAGAGGGAATGTCCTCCACATAGCACGTCACGTCGTTCGAGGTGTAAGCGTTCGTACCCTCTGCACCGATGGCCGACATGAGCTTGTCGTACTCGTTGGGGATGAAATACTTGGCAGCCAACTGGCTCACGGAGTCAATCTCGTGATACTTCTGGCGGCGCTGTTCGGGGTCGGTGATGAGGCGATACTCCTCATAGCGAGCCTGAATGTCGTCCAGCAGAGGAGCCTCGGCGGAGGGATCGGTGACACCAAACTTGTCGGTTCCCTTGAACATCAGGTGCTCCAGATAGTGAGCCAAACCCGTTGTCTCAGCCGGATCGTTCTTCGAACCCGTGCGGACAGCAATGAACGTCTGGATACGGGGCTTCTCTTTGTTGACGGAGAGATACACCTTCAGACCATTGTCGAGGGTGTAGATGCGCGTCTGCGTCATATCACCCTGGAAGGTCTGATACTTGTAATCTTTGGCCTGGGCGCTCATTCCGAGTGCCAATAGGCCGGCAATCATTAGTTTAAACTTCATTTTGTTATTATTAGGGTTAATGATTTCTGGGGTGAGGGTCATGAGATAAAGCGACTTACGGAACCGTAAGGCTTAGTCCTCGTAGTCTATCTCGTGGTCGAGCTGTCCTACGAAGTTCTTGAACACCTCTTCTTCCACGTCGCCCATCTCATATTCCTTCACGGCGTCTTTTCTGATTTCTGCAATCCATGCCCTTCGGGCGGCAACGTAGTCCTGACGGATGCGCTCAGCATCTTCCTCAGTGATTTGCTTCAGTCCGTAGTAGTCGGTCATCATGCGATAGGTCCACGCCCATTGATACTCGCGATAGTGACTGTTGATTTCCTCGAATCGGTCTATCACCTCAAGGATGGTTCTCAGCTGTCCGCTCTTGATGTCCTCAATCAGGCGCTGCTCTTCGCTCTCAGGGAGGAGCAGACCCGACAGGTCGGTCCAGTTGCCGCGGCCCACTTTTGTTGTGGGTTCACCGAAGTAACCGCCCTTCATGGCACGTTTCAGAACAGCTCCCATGTAGATACGTAGGGCAATGTCATAGTATTTGATGCCCTTGCGGAGCGACGATACGTTGATGATATACTCATGATAGTTGTAGCGCGAAACATTGTCGCCCGAAGCCAGACGCAGGCGTTCCAGGATGCGCTTGCCGCGCACAATCTCGCCGACGGTGTAGGGCGAGAGCCAGTCGAAGTTGACGATGCTCTTCTGCGAGCCCTGTGTACGCTTGTCGCGTTTCGGCCATTTCTTGATGTCGCGATAAAGACCCACGGTCGTGATGTTGCGTCCCGGCACAAGGTACATGTCGTCGTTGTAAGAAATCAGGTAAGAGAAGGGCAGGTCGCGCGTGTCGGGATGGTGCATCAGTTTGCCGAAGCAGACCGAGAAGGCACCGATGTTGGCAGGCATCAGCACATAGGCTCCGCTGGCCGTCTTCGTTCCGCGCTCTAAGAATCCGTAGTGGATAGGTCCCATCTTGTAGGCGTGGTTAGAGAAGTTGGTGGCCGAACCGGCGTTGTAGAACGAAAACTGACAACCGATGAGAAGACTCGACTTATGGTGGCTGGCCGAGAAAGGTCCGCAAAAAGCAGCACAGGCCTCACCGTTCGACATGTAGGAGTTGGCGAAGAACACGCTCTGCGATGCCGTGAAACCATTAGCCAGCTGACAGGCTTCGCCCACGAAGCAGTCTTGAATCTTCACGCTATTGATGATGCTCGAACCATTAGAGATGATGGAGTTCTCGCAGATGACGCCCGTTCCGATGTACACGCTATCGTTGGGGCCGCTCATGATAGAGCAGTCGCTGATGCGCGAAGCCCCGCTGATTTCGCAATTGTCCATCACCACGGTATTCGTAATCTCCTTCGTTCCCGTAATTTTCACGTTGTTGCCGATGATGCCCCGCTCGGGCATATTGCGCTCTATGTCCTCGTTGATGAGGCGGCGGATGCACTCCTTGATGGCCTTGTCGTGGAAATGCTTCACCATGAAGGCGGCGAATTGGCTGTTCAGGTTGGAGAAAAGGATGGCATTGCCGTCGCCAGCTTCGTTCAGCACACTGATCAGGTTGCCTTGTCCATAGGTTGCCCCCTCTGTCGTCTCCATGATGGATAGGTTCGAGATGAGGCAATCATCGCCGATAATGTAGTTGTTGATGTAGCCGGCAACGTTTTCTATCAGGCAGTTATCGCCAATAATGACATTGCGTAGTGTAGAACGGAAAATGCCCGTGTGCTTAAAGAATCCTTTCGTCACTTCGATGTTTCTTTCGAACACACCGAGGTACACCTCTCCATAGAAACTGGTGTTGTGGATATGGTCAGGTCGGAAGTCCTCGGCCACGTTGATGGCTGTCCAATCTTCTGCCGTGCATCCGTGGTTTTCAAGGATAGCAATTTCTTCGTCTTTCAGCAGTCTGTATTCCATATTGATTTGGTGTTCTGAATGTTCAATTATCAATTTTCAATCTCATAGAGGAAGTCGTGGTACGGGTATTTCTGTACATGCAACTGCTTGACGCGCGTGTAGAATGTCTGTCGCAGCCCCTCGATATTTGCACGTTCGCGAGCAGAGATAAACAGACAGTCGTCGCCCATGCGTGCCATCCATGTCTTCTGGAGCTCGTCGAGTGTGATGTTCTCCTTGGTGGGCGGTGTCAGGTCGTCGGCTTCTTTCTCCACCCAATGGTATGCGTCAATCTTGTTGAATACCACCAGCTGCGGCTTTTCCGAACAGCCGAGGTCTTTCAGTGTAGCATTCACCACTTGTATCTGCTCCTCAAAATCGGGGTGAGAGATGTCCACGACGTGCACCAGGAGGTCAGCTTCGCGCACCTCGTCGAGTGTCGATTTAAACGAGTCGACGAGATCGGTGGGCAACTTGCGGATAAATCCCACCGTGTCGGCCAACAAGAAGGGTAGGTTGTCTATCACCACTTTGCGCACTGTCGTGTCGAGTGTGGCAAATAATTTATTCTCCGCAAAGACATCGCTCTTGGCCAAAAGGTTCATGATGGTCGATTTTCCAACGTTTGTATAGCCTACGAGCGCCACGCGTATGAGTCGTCCGCGGTTCTTACGCTGCGTGGTCTTCTGCTGGTCAATCTCTTTGAGACGCTGTTTCAACAAGGTGATACGTTGCAGGATGATACGGCGGTCCATTTCCAACTGGGTTTCACCCGGTCCGCGCAGTCCCACACTTCCCTTGCCGCCTCCTGAACCGGAACCACCACCTTGACGTTCCAAGTGAGTCCACAAACGTTGCAGTCGGGGCAACATATAGCGGTATTGCGCCAGCTCCACCTGAGTCTTGGCATTGGCTGTTTGAGCGCGCATGGCGAAGATGTCGAGAATCAGCGTAGTGCGGTCCAGTATCTTCACCTTCAGTTCGGCTTCGATATTACGAATCTGCTTGGCCGAGAGTTCATCGTCGAAGATCACCATACCCACTGGCTGTGGAGGAGTGCTTTCCACGAAACTATTCTCGCTTTCTGCTTTGCGTTCCTCGCTCCTCGAGGCATCGCCTCCTTCCTTCACCCACTCGTCGTACTCCTTTTGGCACGCTTCTATGTATTCCTTGATTTCTTGCAACTTGCCTTTGCCCACGTATGACACCTGACTCGGTCCTCCTACGCGTTGTGTGAAGCGACGCACTACCACAGCACCCGCCGTGTCGGCCAGGAACTCCAGCTCGTCGAGATATTCTTTTGTCTTGGCTTCATCCTGTTCCTTGGTGATCAGTCCCACGAGGACGGCAGTTTCGGCTTTGACTTCGGAGATGACAAATTCTTTCATATATTAATAATGTACGTATTGAGGGTGCAAAGTTACGAAAAATCGAGAGCAAAACAAAAGAACTTCTCTTTTTTTTGCGGAGATGGAGTAAGTTCGCTATCTTTTGATGGCAAAGGTACGATTAAATGGATGAAATACTATTTATTTGCGTGTGTATTTGTAAGTGTGAGTCCTTTAGATATAGAGGAAATTGTTATCTTTGCAAACGATTACACAACAATTGTTTTGAATTTCTTGAACAAATAATTGCAATTGTTCAAGATTGTTCATAAATTTGCACCCACAAAATTTGATTTCAGAAAACTGTGAAGCTACATTAAACTAATCAAGCTTAACATTTCATAAAAGGGAGAGGTTTTGAACGATTCAAAATCCCTCCCTTGATTTTAACTCTAATATAGTACCTGACTCACAGGCCAATTTCCACATTATTGCCTATTGTTTCATGATCACAATCCAATATATTTTTCCATCTCAACCAATAAACTGCCAGAAACATCATGGCTCTTTTCAAGCCAATTGCTGATGCGCCAGATAGCTTCCTCAAATTCGAGGGTGATAATGACTTTCTGACTAAAGCCATGCTTTATTTCCACAAGCGTTAAAATGGCCTCTGCCGTATTGTCCGACAGAAACTCAACCTTGATATCCTTCACCTCAACAGGAGCTTCCATGCCTGCCGTCCAGTGGTTGTCGTCAACAAAGAAAAGCTGCTCTGCCGACGTAGCGTTGCTTTCTTTCTTGTTCACTTTATCATAGACTTCGTTCCAATATGCAGAATAGTATTTCTTGTCTAAGTCAAAAGGATTCATATCCGAACCTTCTGCGAAGGTCTTGTTGACTGCATCGAAGTACTCCCGAATGCATTCTGCCACCCCCTCTTCTGTTTCCCAATAAGGTTCATCGCCCAAAACATCTTCTGTCCTTTCTGCCTCTTCACTCTTAATGAGCTGGATGTTAGTCTGTTCAATGATATTCAGTTTGATGGCATTATTATCATTTCCAGGCTTGTACCAAGCTATTGTGCTGAAGTATTCCTGCAGATCCTCCGACTGGAAGCGGTAGCCGTGATATGCCAGAATCTTATTACGTAACAGGCGTAGCTGTTGTTTGGTCGATACACTGCCAGCCAAATAGGCACGGTTCAGAAGTATGCCGTTGACTGCGTTCCAAGGTTCCTCCTGTAACATCATCATCTGAAAATACTGACATTGTTCCTCATCATGGGTTGTCAGCTTCATTGTCCACATCGCATCGCCATTAGGCTTGCGGATGGCAAGGAAGTTCTCGCCGTCTTGATTGATATGCTGCACCCTCCAGCCGAACGCTGCACCAAAAGGGCATTCTTCTGCCTGACGGCTGGGAATGATGATATATTCACCCGACTTGCCATCAACCTTCTCTAAAGTCAGTTCATTGTCGTGTCTGGTGGTCATATAGAAATATTTTCCCATCCGTATCTCTTTAACCGTGTAAAGCTCATATCCGTCCCAGAACTTATGACCTACACGAATCGTCTGCGCCTGTGACGTCATACCAGCCCACAGCATCATCAGCGCTAACAACAGTTTTTTCATTGTAACCTCTTTTTTTAATACTGTATATATGTTATGATTGGCTTGACTTGGATAATAGTCTTTCAATCAATGAAATTCATTGATAATAATCCGTTTTTACCTGAGACTTCTTAATTTCGTTTTTCCCTATCCAGTTCCATATCTCACAATCGTTGCCGTTGCGACCTAAGATGGTGGAATTTTCCTTATCGATTCTTGGATTGGGAATCTGTCGGAAGTTCTCTACAAAAGTGAAAAGCCCGCCAAACTCCTCTTCATCCCATATATAGGCATCAAAATAGAGCGTCTTTTCGCTGCCATAGCGTCCGAGACAGACGAGGGCATCTGTAAAACCATCCTTGTTCAGGTCGATGAGAATGACACGATTTACCTCATTTTTGTCGATGGGTTCGCCAGGCAGTCCCTTATACAGTTGCTGAAGTGGCATGTTATATCCCAGATTCAGGTCATAGTGCAGCACGCCTTCATCCTCATAGATATCCATCTCATCCCAGACTGGGAACAACTTTGCCGCCTCGTCTTTGCCATCGGAGAGGTCGAGAGGTTTGATGTTTGCAAGGTCAGGTACAAAGACCAGTTCCTGAGCGCCATCGTTTTTTGCCTCGCCGGACACCTTCGTTTCCATTTGCTGGATGAGTTCGATGTTCAGTTTCTCGACAAACGACAATCGGATATCATCGTTCGATGCTGCAGGCTTGTACCAAGGCTCAGTTCCAAAATAATCCTGCAGATCCTTCGAGTTGAACCGATATCCGTGGCGAGCGAGAATCGTATTACGCATGATGCGAAGCATGGTATCGTCAAAGAATCTGAACTGAAAGTCGTTGAGCAGCGTTGTGCAGGCAAAGAAGAATCGCCCGATCTGAGGGTTAGACTCCACGAAGTCGAACTCAGCACCGTCGCGTTGCCACTCCCAGGGTGTGCTACCCGTTTCGGTATTGACAGCGTAGAGATGGAACCCCCGCAGCGTCGGCACGACCTCCCATGTACCCTCCAGTTCGTTGATGGAACCCTCTACGGGATGAATGGTAATGTAGCCCGTCACACGTCCGTTGAATGTAATGACGTCGTAGGGATAGTTGATGTCATTGACACTCACGGCATCCCACGTCCAATGGATGGGCAACTCGACCTCATCCTCCGCTTCTGACACATATTCACCCATCATCATGTTTTTCCAACGGGCTTCGTTCAGTTTTTGAGCGTCCCACTCTTCTTCGCCCGACATGACTGCCGTCAGATGGTCATGATCATCGTAAAAGCAGAGAACATCCCAGCCCTCCGCCTTCTTATGGCGTACGGTCGTACCGATGCCATATATGTTCACACGGTCGTGCGTGCCGTTGTCTGTGCGATAGACATGGTGATTCTGGTTCACCTCTTTGACATATCGCAGTACTAATTCATGCTCTTCGCCCTCATCCATAGCTTCCAGCAACACATTCTTATTCTCGATGTTACGTGCAGTGAAAGTGATTTGTCCATTATACCAATGAAGGCCTTCGTTAATCTGTGCCTGTGCCGTCATCCCAGCACAGAGCATTAGCGAAAAAACTAATCTTTTCATCTTATATGGTTTATAGTTTGTCGCTGCAAAATTAGGAAAAAAAAGCAAGAAAAACAAGAAGAATGTGAAATAATGCATCTTTTTTCTTTCAACATGCAAAGTAGAAGACTTAATAAAAAAATCGAAATCACTTTGTCGAATCAAATTAAATACGTACCTTTGCAAAGAGTTGTATGCAACTTTGCTCATTACTTAATCAACTACAGCATGCAGTATCTTTTGTTTTTGATAATACTTTTTACCTTGCCATCGACAATGATGGCCGATGATAAGACCACTCGCGGCATCGGCATCTATCCTGGAAGTCCCGATGAATGCTTCGCACCTACGATGGTGAACGATACCATCTACCGCAATCTTGCGCTCAATCGGCGCACTTGGCACTCATCGAGCTATGACTACAACCTGACGTCGCAACTCGTCACCGATGGCTATTCGATGACGAAGTTAGGCTATTGGCTTGTAGAAACTTCCGACGGCAATCTACCCAAGCGCGAACGCGAATGGAGCATCGACGGTAACGACTTTTCGAGAAACACGCTGATGGGATCTCATGCCTGGATTCATTATCAATGGAGTCACGCCCTTTTCTTCGACAGCATTGAGGTGGTGGCTCAGGTGGTTTTCGACGAAAAGAAGGCCAACCAGGGCTATTCCATCCTCCTCACTACCGATGACGATACGAAAACCCTTGGCACTTGGCAGGGCGATGATACGCCAGGTAAACGCTTGCACTACCGCATGCATTCAGATCCGAACAAGCAAACCGATGCCACGTTTCTGCCTGCAAACATCTGTCGATTGGGAGTTCGACTCGACCAAATGGTGGCAGGGACTCTCGACGACCTCATGCTCCATCTCGACATGGAAGGGGCCGCCTATTGGAACATCATCGAGGTCTTTGCTTTCTATCAGGGACAGCGCGTCGATATGCTTCCTTCGAAGTCTTTCTCATCTGCATGGATGAGCGACGGAGGGGGTGAACAATGGCTGACTGTCGACCTGGGAAACTGTGCCGAAATTCATCAACTCAGAGCCGATTGGCTGATGGCTCCCAACCAATGGCAAGTACAAGTGTCAGACGACAATGTTTTATTCACCACTGTAGGGCAACGCTCTGAAAACAACGATGTTACGCATACAAACAAAAGAGATTGTTTGTGTTTGGAGAAAACCTCAATCATCGATTTCGCAGAACCTATTCACGGTCGTTATGTACGACTTTTGATGACTGGTGGGAATTGTCTTGGGCGATATGCGCTGAGCGAGCTTCAGGTCATGGGACGCGGGGGTGTCGTGCCCCAGGCGCATCCCCGTGAGGGATGGCGCGCAGATGGTACCTATTCGCTCAACGGTGGCGACTGGCGACTGCGGCATGAACACGTCAACTACGGCGGATTGATGCGTCAGCTGTCAATGGCCGACAGTCGCGAGGCCCAAACGTTCGGCGGCATCGTAGCCACCGTGCCCGCCACCGTTCTTACAAGCTATGTAAATGTCGAGGCCATTCCCAATCCCAACTTCGACGACGACCTGATGATGATTTCCGAGTCGTTTTTCCGCCAGCCTTTCATCTATCGCACAGAGTTTGAGGTTCCCAACCAGTTGTTGGCGCATCGTTGCGTGATGCTTTGTCTCGACGGCATCAATTGGAAAGCCGAGATTTGGCTCAACGGCAACTACGTCGGACGGATGGATGGTGCTTTCATTCGTGGGCGTTTTGAAGTGTCGCAATGGCTGCGTAAAGGCACCAACGTGCTTGCCATCCGTGTCGTCAATAATGCGAATTTTGGTGGGGTGAAGGAGAAAAATGAGGTGAACACCGACTTCAATGGTGGCATTCTCGGAGCCGATAATCCTACGTTTCATGCCTCTATCGGATGGGATTGGATTTCCACCGTTCGTGGTCGGAACATGGGTTTGTGGAACGATGTTTATCTTTCTGCCAATGATGGTGTAATACTCTCTGCCCCCCTGCTTTTGTCGAAGGTCGAGAATGCTGGAGAAACCGATGGTATTGCCACGATGACAGCCAGTGTCGTGGCCACCAATCTCACCGCAGAAGCGCAGCAGGTGACCCTTAGCGGATGGGTGGGTGATATAAATTTCGAACAGCCATTGACGCTTGAAGCCAACGAAGAGCGCACAGTCTCGTTCTCACCTGATGATTTTCCGCAGCTGAAAAAACAGCCTATGCATCTTTGGTGGCCGAACGGCTATGGCACACCTTATTTATATGATGCAGGCTATTTGGTATCGCTCTCTCTGAACAATGACTCGCTTCCCACTTCCCGCTCCACATTCCTCAAATACAAGGCAGGCATTCGTGAAATGACCTATCGTGACACGCTTTCGGCACTGAAAATCTATGTCAATGGTCGTCGCTTCATCCCTTTGGGTGGCAACTGGGGCTTTTCAGAACATAACCTGAACTATCGTAGTCGCGAATACAACGTGGCAGTCGACAACCACCGACAGATGAACTTCACTATGATACGCAACTGGGTGGGACAGACTGGCCACGATGCCTTCTATGAAGCCTGCGACCGACAGGGCATCATGGTATGGCAGGACTTTTGGCTTGCCAATCCTTCCGACGGACCGAACCCTTCTGCTGAGGCGATGTTCATGCAGAATGCCAATGACTATGTGTGTCGCATCCGCCAGCACCCTTGTCTGGCACTCTATTGCGGACGAAACGAGGGCTATCCGCCTGCAACGCAGAATGCAGCGTTAGCCAATCTTGTGGGCGAGATGCACCCCGACATGCTCTACATCCCCAGCTCTGCTGACGATGGAGTAGGGGGGCATGGTCCTTACAACGCCCTTGCGCAAAAGGATTATTTTCAGCGTCTTATGCCGAAACTCCATACTGAGCGCGGCATGCCCAATGTGATGAACTACGAGAGTCTGTCACGTACGCTGCGCCCTGAGCATCTTTGGCCGCAAAACAATGTGTGGGGACAGCACGACTTCACACTGAAGGGGGCACAGCGCGGCGAAACGTTCAATGCGCTCGTTGAGCAGGCGTTCGGCAAGCCTACATCCGCCCAAACCTTTACCGAGTGGGCGCAATGGATCAACTACAACGGTTATCGGGCTATGTTCGA
>Ga0256407_10007694_pt1 | contig 16095 bp, 15 predicted proteins | sample RumenRJG_04DNA_FD_193489 | JGI IMG/M metagenome (GOLD analysis project Ga0256407, IMG submission 193489) | Bovine rumen microbial communities from Lethbridge, Alberta, Canada - RJG_04 | ecosystem: Host-associated > Mammals > Digestive system > Stomach > Rumen | place: Canada: Alberta...
TGTATCGATGCGAATCTCCATAATGTGCCGGAGGGCGTGAAGATGACCTTCCGTCAGGAGACGGGACATAGCGTGTTTGTGTCAGCCGATCGTCATCTGGTGGAGTTGGTGCTGAACAAGCTCATAATACTTGCCTGTAGGTTTTCCAAGAAGGGTGAGATCACTGTGGGTTGCCGTTATGAAGAGAACAGCCACAGGCTGACTTTCGTGGTACAGGATATGGGTGGCGGCATCCCCGAGGGGCGTGGAGATGCCTTGTTTAACTGGTATAATGATCCCGATGACGTGTTTGACGAGACGGAGATCGACCTCAGTGTGTCACAAAAGCTCGCCTCGAAGCTGGGTGGCTTCATTCACTGGGATGATACTTATAAGAATGGTACGCGCATGGAGTTCGTACTCCCTGTGAGATAATCAATCAGCTTTATCTAAACGATCGCGCCAAAGATACTTGCGCGTCTCGTGAATGATGATGCCACTGAGGAAGATCAGTGACAGCAGATTCGGTATGGCCATCAGCGCATTCATACAGTCGGCGATGTTCCATACTAAGGCGAGATTAATCACACTGCCGATGAACAAGGCTGTAATAAAGCACACACGGTAACCCATTACCCAACTTTTGCCTTTGAGATATTCCACAGCGCGCTCACCATAATAGCACCAACCGAGGATGGTGGAGAAGGCAAACGTAAGCAGGCCGAAGGTGAGCAAAGGGCGACCTATGAAGGGAATTTTTGCAAAAGCATCCTTGGTGAGGGTGGCACCATTGGAGAAATCGATATCAGGGTAGGCGATAACGGAGCTGACAATCACCAGACCCGTAAGGGCGCAGATGACCACAGTATCCCAGAACGTGGCACTGGAGGATACGAGGGCCTGACGCACGGGATTGCGCGTCTGGGCTGCTGCAGCTACGATGGGGGCGGAACCCATACCACTCTCATTGGAGAACAAACCACGGGCAATACCAAAGCGGGCGGCCATCATCACTGTGGAGCCTACGAAACCGCCACCTGCGGCTTCGGGTGAGAAGGCTGCCACACAGATCAGTTTGATGGCAGGCCAGATGTAGGCGGCATTGACAATGAGAATATAGATGCAGCCGAGGATGTAGAAACACGACATGAAAGGCACCAACATGCTACACACACGGGCGATGCTCTTGACACCACCTATGATAACAGCCCCTGCGAGCAGACAGACAACGGTACCTGTGAAATAAGGTGAAATGCCGTAGGACTCGTGGACTACCGTCGCAATGGCATTGGCCTGTACTGTGTTGCCAATACCTAATGCCGCAAGTGCCGTGAACAGTGCGAAGAGCACTGCCATCCACTTCCATCCGAGACCGCGCTCCAGGGCATACATCGGACCACCGAGCATCCTGCCGTCGGCACCCTGGATGCGATATTTGATGGCCAACAGCCCTTCTGCATATTTTGTGGAGATGCCGAACACACCTGTGAGCCAGCACCAGAGTACAGCACCTGGGCCTCCTAAGGCGATGGCTGTGGCTACACCGATGATGTTACCCGTGCCGATGGTGGCGGCTAAGGCGGTAGTTAAGGAACCAAACTGCGTCACGTCGCCTGTAGCTGTGGGATCCCTAAGCACAGACAGGCGGATGGCCTTGAAGATATAGCGTTGCGGAAAGCGCAGGCAGATGGTGAGATAGAGATGAGTACCCAAGAGCAGGATTATCATCGGCCACCCCCAGAGGAAGCCGCTCACCTCAGTCAGAATATCGTTTAGTTCTTCCATGTTATCTTGATGTTTTTATATCCCATTGAGCGCATCATGTTTCGCATCTGTTCTTCTCCATTGGCCTCAGCTGCCTGCAGGTTCTCCTTCGTTAGGCAGTGGGCCTTCATCTGACGATAGGCTTTCTTATACATCGCCTCCTTGTCCTCAGGCTTCCATTTGCCACTCTCGAAGAACGGTTTGGTGCGAGCCTCGTCGATAAAGTCGGTGTCCAGCAGACCAACCTTCGGCAGCATCAGCATCACGGAGTCACCACTGGCTTCTATCCATTCCGGCTCCAACTGGCTCATGTCAATGCCAAGGCGCAGGGTGCCGTAGTAGATGCGGACGAGTTCGTCGTCGGAGAAGAATCCCTTGCGGACGGTATCAACCAGTTCTTCGGCATTGACGGCGAGAAACTCCCATTCGCCAATGGCTTTGATGCTCATAATTTGTGTAGGGGTGACATCAATCTGGGTGTCGCTTCCAAGACTGATGTGGTCGTCCTTGGTGAGATCGCGCAGCCAGAAGAAACCTGCCAGTAGCAGGATGATGACCGTGATGGCGGTGGCCAGTTTAATATAGGTACTAATCTTCATAACGCAATAGTTTCATGATGTCGTTGGGTTCATAGTGCTTGCGGAAGGCAATGGTGATGTCTGCCTCATCGTAGCCCAGCTCCATAAGCATAGGCACCAACACCTTCGCTGCGTTGGCCTGGGCAGTCTCGATGATACCCATCTTGGTGATGTCGGCAATGATGGCCTCACGCCCCTGTTGCTGGAAATTAGCCAATTCGGCATCACTGAAGTGCGCACGCGTGAAAGACACGTATTCTTTCACATTCTTCTGGTCGATCTTAGAGCTTGTCATCGTCACCTGAGGGTCTGGCAATACAATCGTGATCTTTCTGCCCTGACGCTCGATGTTCTCCTCGGAGAAAGTGCTGAAGTCGATATAGGCTTTCAGCTTCGCATCGATGGGGATGGCTACCTTTCGGTCACCGATGGGCATTTTGATGTCGAAACCGCGTTTCAGCATTGTACCTTTCAAATGCAACACATCGTCGTGTGTCACAATCTTGTGTACATGGTATTCTGCTGTGTATAACTTGGCGCATTTCTGTACCTGGGTAATGAGCAGAGGCACCGTGTCAACACCCTGCATGGTAGATATGGGTTGAGAGGCATCTGTATGTTCCCATCGACTGTTGCACATCACGAACACCACGCCTAAAAGCGCTACGGCGATCAGTAGAATAAGGTATTTTTTTGTCTTCATAAAACTCTTTTTGCCGTTCTGTTGGCAAAGTTAGTAAAAAAAAGCCAATTAGCTGAAAAAAAACGCTGTTTTTCCGAAAAACTTCGTATCTTTGCAAAAAATTAATCAAGACAATGAAGAAGATACAACTGTTTCTTGCCCTCATGATGACTGTTCTGGTGATGAGCTGTGGCAAAAAGAAAGAGAGTAAAGATATCATCGTTCCAACTGCTGAGGTGGTGAAACCGAAAGCACCAATCAGTATGCAACCCTACAACCAACAACAGGAAGTGGAGTGGCTCGACAAGAGTTATCAGGTGATCATCAACCGTGTGGCTGACGACAGTCTGCGTATGGTACAGGATGAGACAGGTCAGAAGTTTATCGACAACCGTATCACACTTAGGGTGATTCGTGCTGATGGCAGTGTGTTTTTCAAGAAGGTGTTTACGAAAGGCAACTTTGACGCACAGCTCGATGATAATTATCGAGAGACGGGTATCCTGGAAGGTCTGGTGTTTGATAAGGTGGATGGTAATAACCTGGTCTTTGCCGGTAGTGTGAGCCATCCCCAGACAGATGAATATATACCTTTAGTGGTGACGGTCAGCAATTTTGGAGATGTATCCATTAAGCGCGACAACCAGATGGATACAAACAGCACCCAAGATCAGCAGTCTCAGGATAATCAGGTAACAGACAAAGACGGTGTGTGATTAAAGGGTGGGAATCAGTTTCTGCCACTGATGACTCAGTTCTTCCATCGTTGGGAAGATCAGGTCGGCGCCAGCACCAATCAGTTCCTCGTTAGGCAGAGGACCAGTATTGACTGCAATGGTAAAGATACGGGCGGCATGACCTGAACGTACACCAAGGGGCGCGTTTTCTACTACAATAGCTTCATATGGTTGAAGGCCACCTGCCTTCTGGAGTCCTATCAGATAAGGATCGGGAGCGGGTTTTCCATGCTGAACATCGTAAGCAGTGGTGATATGGTCTTCATTGACAAACGCACTGAAATCCTTATGAAGGCGCTTGATTAACGGCTGTTGTCCACTGCCTGTAACAATGCCGCACAGGATGCCAGCAGCCTGTATCTGTTGCATCAGATCGAGTATGCCCGGCATGATCGGGGCTTCTGGGAGACTATGAAAAATGCGACTCTTCTCATCATACATACGCTGGGCTTCGGCTTCGTCGATCTCGCGTCGCAGCTGTTGGCGTACCATCATACGGATGGTGTCCACACCGCGGGCCCCCTCGGTGGCATAGGCATCGTCGGCTGTCATGTGAATGCCGAACTTTGCCATGCTCTCCTGCCAGGCAATGGCGTGATTGGGCATGGAGTCGTAGAGCACGCCGTCCATATCGAAAAGCACGGCTTTGGGGTGAAAAGCCTCAAAGCCGTGTTCTTCTAAGTATTTGATGATTGCAATCTGATACATCTGATATATTTATGCCTCTTTTGCCAGACGCTCTTTGATAGCCTTAGAGTCAGCCTCGTAGCCAGGTTTGTCGAGCAGGGCAAACATGTTCTTCTTGTATGCCTCCACACCAGGCTGGTTGAACGGGTTGACACCCAGTACATTTCCACTGATGCCACAGGCAATCTCGAAGAAGTAGATCAGTTGTCCGATGTAATACTCGTTGAGCTTGGGAACGCTGATGCGCATATTGGGCACACCACCATCGACATGAGCTAGACGGGTACCGAGTTCTGCCATCTTGTTCACCTCATCCACGCGCTTGCCAGCGAGGAAGTTCAGACCATCGAGGTTTTCTTCATCGTTGGGGAAGAGTAATTTCTTCTCAGGCTCCTCAATAGAGATGACCGTCTCGAAGATGGTGCGCTCGCCTTCCTGAATCCACTGACCCATCGAGTGCAGGTCGGTAGTGAAATCGACAGATGCGGGGAAGATACCCTTGTTGTCCTTACCCTCAGACTCGCCGTAGAGTTGCTTCCACCACTCAGAGAAGAAGTGGAGCTTCGGCTGGTAGTTCACCATGATCTCAATCTTCTTGCCTTTCTGGTAAAGACCATTACGAACGGCAGCATATTGGGCGGCGGGGTTTTCTGCGAATGGAACACCAGGGGCACAAGCCTTCTCCATATCCTGAGCACCACCTACCAGCTCCTTAATATCAAAGCCAGCACAGGCAATAGGCAGCAGGCCTACAGGGGTGAGTACAGAGAAACGACCACCTACGTTGTCGGGGATAATGAATGAGGTGTATCCCTCCTTGTCGGCACAAGTGCGTGCAGCTCCCTTCTTGGCATCAGTGATGGCTACGATGACTTTCTTTGCCTCATCCTTTCCGCGCTGAGCCTCACACTGCTTCTTCAACAGACGGAAGGTGAGGGCAGTCTCAGTGGTGGTACCACTCTTGGAAATGTTGATGACACCGAATTTCTTGTCTTTCAGATACTCAGTAAGTTCGAAGAGGTAATCCTCACCGATGTTGTTACCTGCGAAGAGGATGGTAGGGTTCTTCTTGTCTTTCACAAGCCATGCGAAACTGTTGCTGAGTGCCTCAATGACGGCACGGGCACCGAGGTAGGAACCACCGATACCGGCAACAACGATTGCCTCGCAGTTCTCGCGGAGCACATTGGCACATGCCTGCAGTTCATCGAGGAAAGCAGGTGTGATGCTTGATGGCAGATGCAGCCAGCCAAGGAAATCGTTACCAGGACAAGTGCCCTCTTCAAGTGCTTTCTGGGCACTCTTAATTTGAGGTTCAAAGGCCTCTACTGCGCCAGCCTCAAGGAAGCAGGCGGCTTTGGAAATGTCTAATTTGATGTTGCTCATAGATCTTTTTTTATTTATCTAAATGAATCTGTTAGTAATTTAATTTCAATCTGTGGCGCAATACGCTCATAAAGGATGTTGTACACTGCGTCAAGAATAGGCATGTTCACATGGCAGTGACGGTTAATCTCCTTCATGCACTTCGTGCCGAAGTAACCCTCGGCAATCATCTCCATCTCAATCTGTGCTGACTTAACGCTGTAACCCTTACCAATCATCGAACCGAATGTGCGGTTGCGGGAGAAGTTGGAGTAGCCTGTCACAAGCAGGTCGCCCAGATAGACAGAGTCGTAGATGTTTCGCTCCAATGGATAGACAGCCGTGAGGAAACGATTCATCTCCTGTACGGCATTGGCCATGAGGACGGACTGGAAATTGTCGCCGTATTTTAATCCGCTGCAGATGCCTGCTGCGATGGCATATACATTCTTCAGCACAGAGGAATACTCAATACCAACCACATCGGTAGATGTCTTGGTCTTGATGAATTCGCTGGTGAGTATGTCGCAGAAGGCCTGTGCCTTGTCGCGATCGCTACAGCCCACCGTGAGGTAGGAGAGGCGTTCGAGAGCCACCTCCTCGGCATGTGAGGGTCCACCGATACAGGCCAGATTCTCATAAGGCACATCATATACCTGATGGAAATACTCTGAGCATACCAGGTTTTCATCAGGTACGATACCCTTGATGGCTGTCAGGATAAACTTGTCACGGATGCGCGACTTGAGTTTCTTCAAGTGACTCTTCAGATAGGGTGAGGGGGTAACGAACACCAATGTGTCGTATTGTTGCACGATACGATTCAGATCACTGTCAAAATAGATCTCGTCGGTGTTGAAATGAACACTGGTGAGATAGGCAGGGTTATGTCCCAAACGGCGGAAATCATCGATACGGTCATCGCGACGCATATACCATCCGATGTGATGTGTATGTCCCACCACAATCTTTGCGATAGCTGTTGCCCAGCTGCCGCCGCCGATAATTGCTATCTTACCACAATCGTACATAATTAGTTCACTTTTTCAATCCAGGCGGCGATTTCATCGACAGAGGGTTTGGTCATGTCGAGCTTGTATTTCTTGACGATATCGCCAATCTTCTGCTGAAGACCCTGTGGTTTCTCGTCCTTGATGTTCTGGATGAGGTTGAAACCAGCCTTGCGAAGAACAGGTACCCACTCCTCGGCTACGCCAATCTCGGCCCACTCGGCTGGGGTGCTCTGTGGAATCTTCTTCTCTGGCTTCATCTGTGGGAACAGCATGACCTCGCCAATGGTAAACTTACCTGTGAGCAGCATAACCAGACGGTCGATGCCAATACCGATACCAAACGTTGGAGGCATACCATACTGCAGAGCACGCAGGAAGTCCTGATCGATAATCATCGCCTCGTCGTCGCCCTTGTCGGCAAGCTTCATCTGCTCGATGAAACGCTCCTCCTGGTCGATGGGGTCGTTAAGCTCAGAATAGGCGTTAGCCAGCTCCTTACCATTAACCATCAGCTCGAAACGCTCAGTGAGTCCTGGCTTAGAGCGATGCATCTTGGTGAGAGGTGACATCTCGACAGGATAGTCAGTGATGAAGGTGGGCTGGATGAATGTGCCCTCACAGAACTCGCCAAAGAGCTCGTCGATGAGCTTTCCCTTACCCATGGTCTCATCGACCTCCATACCTTTGGAGAGGCAGAACTGACGAATCTCGTCCTCTGTCTTTCCATCGCAATCGAAACCAGTCTTTTCCTTGATGGCATCGAGGATAGGCAGACGGCGGAATGGTGCCTTGAACGAAATGATGTTGCCATCGATCTCAACCTCTGGTTTACCGTTAACAGCCGTACAAATCTGTTCGAGCATATTCTCGGTGAAGGTCATACCCCATAGCAGGTCCTTGTAGCTGACGTAAAGCTCCATACAGGTGAACTCTGGGTTGTGGGTCTTATCCATACCCTCGTTGCGGAAGTTCTTACCCATCTCATAGACACCCTCGAAACCACCTACGATGAGGCGCTTCAGATAAAGCTCAGTGGCAATACGCATGTACATGTCCTGATTAAGCGCATTGAAGTGGGTGATGAATGGGCGGGCTGAAGCACCACCTGCGATGTTCTGCAGGATTGGCGTGTCAACCTCGGTATAGCCGGCATTATCAAGAATGCTGCGCAGGGTGCGGATGATAGTGGCACGCTTGAGGAAGGTCTCTTTTACACCCTCGTTAACTACCAGGTCAACATAACGCTGGCGATAACGGAGCTCTGGATCGTCAAATTTATCGTAAGCCACACCGTCCTTATATTTTACGATAGGAAGTGGCTTCAATGACTTAGAGAGCAGGGTAAGCTCAGAAGCGTGAACAGAGATCTCGCCTGTCTGGGTGCGGAACACCTTACCCTTAACGCCGATAAAGTCGCCAATATCCAACAAGCGCTTAAATACATTATTATATAAGTCCTTATTCTCGCCAGGACAAATGTCGTCGCGAGTGATGTAAACCTGAATTCTTCCTTTTGAGTCCTGGAGTTCGGCAAACGATGCCTTACCCATCACACGACGGCTCATCATTCGGCCTGCAATGACAACCTCACGGTCCTCGTCATCCTTAAAATCTGCTTTGATATCAGTGCTGAATGCATTGGTAGGATATTCTGCTGCAGGATAGGGGTTGATTCCCATGTTACGCAGTTCCTGAAGGCTCTGACGCCTTCCGATTTCCTGTTCACTAAGTTCTAAAACGTTCATCTTTTTCTTTGATCTTTTTGCTTTTATGGCTGCAAAGTTACGAAATTCTTGCGAAAAAAGCAAGGTTAGGGTAAATATTTGCAAAAAAAAGTGCAAAGATTTGCATAGTATTGAAAAAATGTATATATTTGCGACATGTTACCAACAGATGAATAATGGAACAAACTAAAATAAAGAAACGAGTAATAGGTGTAGATATCAGTTTGGAGGAGACTACTTTCGCTATTGTGAACGCAAAAGGTGAGATTCTAGTGAAGGATAGTTTTCCAACAGAGAATTATCTTGATGCCAATGATTATATAGCAACCCTGAGCGAACGGATCCTCATGATGATAGAATCTAATGGTGGGTATGAATCTGTTCGTTCTGTAGGTGTGAGTTGCCCTAGTGCCAATTTTGCTACTGGCTGCATGGAGAACTCACCCAATATGCCTTGGAAAGGAATTATCCCTATTGGCCCTATGATGCGTGATCGTCTGGGAATGGCTGTTGCTGTGGCTAATAATGCCCAGGTAATAGCACTTGGTGAACATGCTTTTGGCTATGCGCGTGGAATGCATAATTTTGTGGTGATTACCTTGGGAACAGGTATGGGAAGCTGTATCTTTTCCAATGGTCTGATTCATAAAGGCTCTGACGGTTATGCTGGTGAGGTAGGGCATACCTGTATTGTCAGAAATGGTCGTACCTGTGGCTGTGGACATCAAGGTTGTCTGGAGGCTTATACAGCATCCAAGGGGATTGTCCTGACAGCCAAGGAGGTGTTGGCGGAGAGCGATCAGCCTTCGTTGATGCGTTCTGCAGAGAAATTAACGCCGAAGATCATTGCAAAGTTTTGTGATCAAGGTGATGAGTTGGCCATTGAGGTATTCCGTCGCACAGGTTTTATGCTTGGCCTAGGCTTAGCTAATTATGCCTCGATAGTGAATCCTGAGGCATTCATCTTTACAGGAGGTATTGTTAAGGCTGGCGACTGGCTCCTGGATCCCATGCAGGAGGCTTTTGAAGAACATGTCTTCAAAAATTTGAAAGGTAAGATAAAGTTCCTCGTCTCTGAGTTGGATGAGAACAACCACGATGTGCTGGGTGCCAGTGTGCTTGCTTGGGAAGTAAAAGAGTATTCATTATTTAAATAATCCGTGAGATATGGAAAATATTGAAGCTATTGAGTCTATTGACAAGATCAAGACCCGTGTGGTTGGTATTGACATCCGTATTGAGAGAACTACATTGGCTGTGGTGGATATAAGAGGTGAGATCGTGGCACAGGATTATTTTGCTACTACAGATTATCCGGATGTGAACGATTACGTGACAGCCTTGAGTGAGAATGTCTTTGCCTTGTTGGAAGAGAATGGTGGCTATGAGAGCGTGCGCTCCATCGGTGTCAGTGCACCAAGTGCCAGCAGCATATCCGGTTGCATTGAGAATGCGGCCAATCTGCCCTGGAAGGGCGTCATCCCTTTGGCAGCCATGCTGCGTGACCGTTTGGGGTTGGCAGTGGCAGTAGCTAATGATGCCCATATCACCGCCCTTGGTGAGAAAACTTATGGTAGTGCACACGGCATGAAGGACTTTGTGGTGGTCACTATCAGTCATGGTGGTCTGGGCAGTTGTTTCTTCTCCAACGGACAACCCCATCTGGGTAACGATGGCTTCGCAGGTGAGATCGGACATACCTGTGTGGAGATCAATGGTCGCGAGTGCGGTTGTGGAAAACACGGTTGTCTGGAAACCTATTGCTCTAAGAAGGGACTGGTGAGAACAGTACAGGAACTCATGGCTGAGACGCAGGAACCTACCTTGTTGAGCAGTCTTCAGGAACTTACCATCGAGGGTATTGCCAATTGTTGCGACAAGGGCGACAAGTTAGCTATCGAAGCCTTCCGTCGGGTGGGTGAGATGTTGGGGCTTGGACTGGCCAACTATGCCTCAGTTGTCAATCCTGAAGCCATCATCATCACAGGCGATATGACGTCTGGTGGAAAATGGTTGCTGAAACCTATGCGCCAGTCGTTTGATGAGCATGTGTTCCGTAATATCCGCGATAAGACGCGTATTCTGGTGTCTATCCTCAAGGAGGGCGAGCGCGACGTGCTTGGTGCCAGTGCCCTGGCCTGGGATGTGAAGGAATATTCCCTGTTCAAATGATTACACGATAACTAAAAAAAATATCTAAAATATGGAAGAGTACAATATCAAATCAAAAGTTGTTGGAGTAGATATCAGTAATGAGTCGACAACTTATGCCATCGTAGATTTGCGAGGAAACATTATTGCTGAGGATTCCTTTTCTACACAAGACTATCCTGATGTCAACAATTTCGTGACGGCTCTGAGTGAGAAGATCGTGACATTGGTGGAGTCCAATGGTGGCTATGAGACCATCCGTTCTATTGGTGTCAGCTGTCCGAGTGCCAGCTCTGTTTCCGGTTGTATAGAAAATGCCGCCAATCTGCCTTGGAAGGGTGTCGTGCCTCTGGCAGCGATGTTGCGCGACCGTATGGGACTGGCAGTGGCCCTATCCAACGATGCACATATCTCAGCCCTTGGCGAATATACTTTTGGCAGTGCTCATGGTATGAAGTGCTTTATTATTGTTTGTCTGGGCGTTGGCATTGGCAGCTGTTTCTTCTCAGAAGGATATGAGCATCGTGGGCATCTGGGCTTCGCAGGTGAGTTCGGACATACCTGTGTAGTAGATAATGGGCGCAAATGTGGTTGTGGTCATAATGGCTGTCTGGAGACTTATGTTGGAGCCAATGGTATCGTTGAGACGGCTCGAGAGCTGATGGCAGAGTCGGATGCTCCCAGCCTGATGCGCGATATAGAGAATCTCTCTCCACGCATTATTGCGGAGTTATGTGACAAGGGAGATGAGATGGCCATTGAGGTCTTCCGTCGTACAGGTTATTACTTAGGATTGGGATTGGCTAACTATGCTTCCATCGTCGATCCTGAGGCCATCATCCTTACGGGTGGCATCTCTCATGCAGGAAAGTGGCTGGTCGTTCCTGTTTATGAGGCTTTCGAGCCGCACGTGTTCGGCAACCTCCGTGGAAAAGTAAAGATACTCTGTTCAAATATGAATAATCGTGAGCGTGATGTGCTGGGTGCAAGTGCCCTGGCTTGGAGCGTTCCAGAATATTCCCTGTTTAAATGAATGTAGAAAGAATACGAGAGATAATTAACGAGAAGCCAAATCTGAGTACCGCCCTCGGGATGGAGTTCATCTCCACGCCCGAGGACGATACATGTATGGCACGTATGAGAGTAGATGAGCGCAATCGCCAGCCTTTCGGGTTCCTGAGTGGTGGTGCTTCGCTGGCTTTGGCAGAGAATGTGGCTGGTGTAGGCTCCTGTTCCATCTGCCCTGGATGTGCCTGTGTGGGCATCGAAGTCAGTGGTAGTCATGTTCAGGCTGTTTCCGAGGGCGACACAGTGACTGCATTCGCCACATTGTTGCATAAGGGCACAACGCTCCATGTGTGGAATGTTGATATCAAGAACAGTCTTGGTGACCTGATTTCTAATGTGCGTGTCACTAACTATGTCATCAATCCCAAACGGTAATGTCAGAGGTATCAGGAATAGCCGTCTTTCGTCAGCCTTATTCTGACGAGGTGACGCTGGTCGTCCAAAAGGAAGGAACACCAGCGGAGTTGTTCTCTTGTGCAGAACTGAATGGCAGGAGTGGATTTGTGATAGCGCCCTTTGAGGTGAAACCAGAACAACCCATCCTTCTGATACATCCTGACAAGATGGAACAGATGTCGCTTGCTGCGCTTGCTGCCTTGCCGCTTGAAATCCCTGTCACCAATGGCATCGGCATGACAGGTGCCACACGTATGCATTATGCCATCGACTTTGCCAATGAGCATTCACAATTGGAACTGGGTACGTTCCAGAAGATAGTGTTGGCGCGATGTGTGGATGAGACCCCCCAGAACTTCCAAAAGCCTTTGGACTTCTTCCTTCAGGCCTGCGAGCTCTATCCCCGTCTGTTTATCGCTTTGGTATGGACAGAGAAGAGTGGTTGTTGGCTGACGGCTACCCCAGAGATTCTGCTCAAAGGTGAAGGCTCTGCGTGGCAGACTGTTGCTTTGGCTGGTACCATGAAGCTGGAGGGAGAACAACTGAAATACGATGCGCCCTTGAAGGATGTGCCCATCACTTGGACCACTAAGAACATTCAGGAACAGCGCATGGTGGCAACATATATCGCTGAGTGTCTGGAGCAGTATGCCAGTGATTTCAGTGAGGAAGGACCTTCTACCGTGCGTGCTGCTAATCTGGTGCATCTGCGCAGTGACTTCAGTTTTACTTTGCCAGATAATACTCACATTGGCAACCTTCTGCAGTCGCTTCATCCCACACCGGCCGTCTGTGGTATTCCCAAGAAGAGTGCTTTTGATTTTATTGTCCGTCACGAACACACGCCCCGCTGCTATTACAGCGGCTTTATGGGGATGCTTGATCCACAGGCGCAGACCTTTCTCTATGTCTCTCTGCGCTGCATGAACATCGAGCAAGGTGTGTGCCATCTCTACGCAGGAGGCGGTTTACTGAAGGACAGTGTTGAGGAACAGGAGTGGCAGGAGACGGAGGCAAAATTAGATACAATGAGAAGATGTATAGCAATAAAGAACAAGTAAACATACTCACTTCACTGCTTGTGGCTCATGGCATACGTGATGCCGTCGTGTGCCCAGGTAGTCGTAACTCACCCATCGCGCACAACCTCAACGAGTGCCCCGATATCGCATGTTATCCTGTAACCGACGAGCGTTCGGCAGGCTTCTATGCCTTAGGTATGGCACAGGCCCGCAAACAGCCTGTTGTGGTGTGTGTCACCAGTGGTACGGCTCTGCTGAATCTCGCCCCTGCTGTTACTGAGGCTTTCTATCAGCATATCCCCATCGTGGTGATATCAGCCGATCGCCCTGCTGCATGGATAGATCAGCTCGATGGACAGACGATGCCCCAGCCTGATGCCTTAGGGCGTTTCGTAAGGAAGGCTGTATCCCTGCCAGAACCACATGATGATGATACCCGCTGGTATTGTAACCGTCTGGTGAACGAGGCTTTGATAGCTGCCCTGCAGGGTGGGGGCGGACCCGTGCATATCAATGTTCCCATCACCGAACCCCTCTTCGACTACAGTGTGGCTTCGCTTCCTGTGGAACGGAAGATTGAGTTTGCTGCTGCCGACATGTCACCAGCAACTCTGAGCCATATCACGCGTATGTTCCTGCAGGCCAAACGCCCCTTGCTGATCAGTGGTCAACCCATGAACCCGCTTTTCGATGAGGCTGTCTCGCTGATAGGTGATGATGAGACTTATCTCCCTGACTTCGTACTCTATATCGGGGGCTCCATTGTGAGCAAACGTCTGAAGCGTTTCTTGCGTAAGGCCAAGGAGACGTGGGTGGTGAATGCCTCGGGCGAGGTCAATGACACTTTTATGAATCTCACCCACATCTTCCAAGGTGATGGTGAGGCAGTGGCTGATCATATCCGTTTCATGATGGTGATGGAACCTCATCCCTTCATGCAGAAGTGGGATGAACTGCTTACCCGTATCCGGCAACAGGCCGATGCTTATGAACCAGCCTATTCCCAGATGGCTGCAGTGAAGTATTTTGAGCGTTATGTGGGTGAGGCGCAGATCCATTATGCCAACAGCACCGCCATTCGTCTGGCCAACAGCTTTGCCAAACATCCTGTGTGGTGTAATCGTGGTGTCAACGGCATCGAGGGCTCACTCTCTACGGCAGCAGGCTTCTCAGTGGTGTCTGATGATCGCGTGTACTGTGTCATTGGCGACCTGAGTTTCTTCTACGATCAGAATGCCTTGTGGAATCAGAATCTAAGGGGTAATCTTCGCATCCTTTTACTCAACAACGGGCGAGGCGGCATCTTCAACATGCTCCCTGGCTTGGAACAAAGTCCTGCCCGTGATACCTTTGTTGCAGCAGCACATCATGCCAACGCTGAGGGCATCTGCCAACAGAATGATGTCGTGTATCTCTCAGCTTCTGATATGCCCCAGCTTCGCGCTGGCATCGACACCTTATTAAATATAGAAAGCGATTGCCCAGTGCTACTGGAGGTGTTCACCGATGCCGCCGCCGATGAACAAGTATATAAAGACTATTATAAATCACTAAAGATATGAGAGACTGGAAAGAAATTCGAAAGTTTGAGGAGATCCTCTTCGAGGAATATAATGGTATTGCCAAGATCACCATCAATCGTGCCCGTTACCGGAATGCCTTTACGCCCAAGACCACTTGGGAGTTGTCGCAGGCTTTTTCGATGTGTCGTGAGATGCAGGATATCTCTGTGGTGCTGCTCACAGGTGCCATGTCAGAGGTGCCTGAGGGTAAGACTTTGGCTGATGTGAAACATGCCTTCTGCTCGGGTGGCGACATGCACGTAAAAGGTCGTGGCGGCTATGTTGATGAAGACGGAGTGCCCCGTCTTAGTGTGCTTGATGTGCAGATGCAGATCCGTCGCTTGCCCAAGCCTGTCATCGCGATGGTGAATGGTTATGCCATCGGAGGCGGTCATGTGCTGCATCTGGTCTGTGACCTTACGATTGCCTCTGAAAATGCCATCTTCGGACAGACAGGTCCTAAGGTTGGCTCCTTTGATGCTGGCTTCGGTTCATCTTATCTCGCCCGTATCGTGGGTCAGAAGAAGGCGCGTGAGATTTGGTTCCTCTGTCGTCAATACTCGGCAAAAGAAGCTGAGGAGATGGGTATGGTGAACAAGGTTGTTCCCATCGAACGCCTGGAGGATGAGTGTGTGGAGTGGGCAGAGATCATGATGGAGCGTTCGCCTCTGGCTTTGCGCATGATTAAGGCAGGACTGAATGCAGAGCTCGATGGTCAGGCTGGCATTCAGGAATTGGCCGGCGACTGCACCATGCTCTACTATTTCCTCGACGAAGCCCAAGAAGGTGGCAAGGCCTTCCTAGAGAAACGTAAGCCCGATTTCAAGAAATATCCCAAACTACCATGATCTGTCAAATCGAAAAGCGGCTATTGCATTTTAAGCAGCCGGCGGGGACATCCCGAGGGGTTTATACGACCCGAAAGATCTGGTTGATTCATCTGTCTGATGGTGATAAGACAGGTATCGGCGAGTGTGCCCCGTTACCTGACCTCAGCTGCGATGCTCTGCCTGATGAGGTGTATGAATCGAAACTCAACAGCTTCTGTCAGGACCTCTGTCAGAAAGGCGATATTGATGTCGATGCCCTTCGCCCTTATCCTTCGATGCTGTTCGGACTGGAGACGGCCCTGCTGAACCTCCGGAATGGCAACCTGCTCTTCGACACACCCTTCAGTCGTGGTGAAGAAGGCATCCCCATCAACGGACTCGTGTGGATGGGGCGTTACGACGAGATGCTTCAGCGGATGGAAGAGAAGCTGGAGAAAGGCTTCCGCTGTGTGAAACTGAAGATCGGCGCCATCGACTTCGAACAGGAACTGGATCTCGTGAAGCGCATCCGTGATCGTTTCTCCTTCCACGAAGTGG
>Ga0256407_10007695_pt1 | contig 16091 bp, 6 predicted proteins | sample RumenRJG_04DNA_FD_193489 | JGI IMG/M metagenome (GOLD analysis project Ga0256407, IMG submission 193489) | Bovine rumen microbial communities from Lethbridge, Alberta, Canada - RJG_04 | ecosystem: Host-associated > Mammals > Digestive system > Stomach > Rumen | place: Canada: Alberta | collected...
TCAGAACGAGTCATTCGGTTACACTGAGGAGAAGCTCGTTTCTAGCGACATCATCGGTATGAAGTTCGGTTCACTCTTCGACGCTAACCAGACTATGGTAAGCAAGATGGAGGACGGTAACTCACTCGTACAGGTTGTTTCTTGGTACGACAACGAGAACTCTTACACTTCTCAGATGGTTCGTACTATCAAGTACCTCGCTGAACTGAAATAAGCAGCGAACGCCAAAAAAGCTTGCTTATTTGGCTGAGTCGCGTTTTCAAGTCGGCGAAGCCAACTGAAATAAGATAAACTCTTATCAGTAATAATAGATCCCCGCTCGTTTGAGTGGGGATTTCTTTTTAATAATAATAAAACCCCGCTCAACCGAGCGGGGTTTTATTATTTTACATTACTACTTCTACAGTGTGCTTACCTGCAGAGTAGGGGATTACTGTACCGTCGATCTTCTGACCATCGAGGGTTACGCTCTTAACGCCCTTCTGCTGTCCGTTAGGGTGGATGGTGATTTCGTACTCAGCATCGCGGAACTTACGGTTCACAGTGTAGTCGCCAGCTGTCTCAGGCAGACATGGATCGATGCGGATACCATCATAGTCGGGCTTGATACCCAGGATGAACTCTGATACGGTGTACCACATCCATGCTGCAGTACCTGTAAGCCATGAGTTCTTACCCTCGCCTGGCTTGAAGGCGTCCTTACCGGCTACCATCTGGCAGTTTACGTATGGCTCAACCTTGTGCAGAGTCTGATACTTCTCCTCCACGTATGATGGCAGAATCTTAGCGTAGTGGCTCCAGGCATCGTTACCGCGACCTGCGATACACTCGCCGATGATGACCCAAGGATTGTTGTGGCAGAAGATACCGGCATTCTCCTTGTAGCCCTCGGGATAGCTTGAGATCTCACCATACTCGTAGATGTACTTGGTGAATGCTGGATTGTTGAGAACCATACCGTGCTCGCACTCCAGGTACTTCTTACATGAGTCGAGCGACTTAGCAACCATACCGTCCTCGGCACCGATTTCGGCCATGGTACACCATCCCTGACTCTCGATGAATATCTTAGCCTCCTCGCACTCGTTGCTACCTATCTTATTGCCATAGAAGTCGTATGCGCGCAGATACCACTCGCCGTCCCAACCGTGCTTCTTCACAGCCTCGATCATAGCGTCGACAGCCTTCTGCATTCTTTCGGCTTCTGCCGAAAAATTGAAAGATTTAAGAGTTGAAGAATTGAAGTTATCAATTTTTCCATTTTTCAATTCTTCAATTTTGTTACAAAGAGCAACGTAGTCCTTACCGGTAACTACAAACAGACCAGCAATCATCAGACTCTCGGCCTTGGTACCCTCGCTAACGTTCTCGGTGGTCTGGAAACTCTCGTTAGGATCCCAAGAGAAGCAGTTCAGGTTAAGACAGTCGTTCCAGTCGGCACGCCCAATGAGTGGCAGCATGTGAGGACCAAGGTTCTTGATGACGTGGTCCATAGAGATCTTAAGGTGCTCAAACAGAGTAACCTCAGAGCCTGGCTGATTATCGAATGGCACCATCTCGTCGAGAATTGAGAAGTCGCCAGTCTCCTTGATGTAAGCCACGGTACCGAAGATGAGCCAGCATGGGTCATCGTTGAATCCGCCACCGATATCATTGTTACCACGCTTGGTGAGTGGCTGATACTGGTGATAGCATCCGCCATCGGGGAACTGTGTAGATGCGATATCGATGATGCGCTGACGGGCACGAGGTGGAATCTGATGAACAAATCCCACGAGGTCCTGGTTGGAGTCGCGGAATCCCATACCACGGCCTACACCACTCTCGAAGAACGATGCTGAACGAGAGAAGTTGAAGGTAACCATACACTGGTACTGGTTCCAGATGTTAACCATGCGGTCGAGCTTGTCATTTCCCGTGCGTACTTTATATATATTAAGCAGAGCATCCCAGTACTCGCACAACTCGGCAAAAGCCTTGTCAACCTTAGCGGTAGTGTCGAGCTCGGCAATCAGTGCGTGAGCCTTGTCCTTGTTGATAACCTGAGGTGCAGAGAATTTCTTGTCCTGCTCGTTTTCGATATATCCCAGCAGGAATACGAAGTCTTTCGACTCGCCTGGCTTAAGTGTTACCTCGATATAGTGCGAAGCGATAGGGCTCCATCCGTGAGCATGACTGTTGCGTGGACGGCCCTCCATCACTACCTGTGGATCGGCAAACTCGTTGTACAGACCAACAAATGTCTCGCGATCGGTATCAAATCCCTGAATCTCGGTGTTTACGTGATAGAATGCATAGTGATTGCGACGCTCACGATACTCGGTCTTGTGATAGATAGTGCTACCCTCGATCTCCACCTCGCCAGTAGAGAAATTACGCTGGAAGTTCTCCATATCGGTAGCTGCATTCCACAGACACCACTCCTCGAATGAGAACAGTTTTAAGTTCTTTACCTCGTTCGATTCGTTCTTCAGTGTAAGCTTCTGTACCTCAGCCCATTTCTTCAGTGGAACAAAGAACAGCACGCTAGCCTCTACACCATTCTTGCGACCAGTAACGCGGGTGTAGCTCATGCCGTGACGGCACTCGTAGAAGTCAAGCGGAGTCTTGCAAGGTTTCCATCCCGGGTTCCACACCGTGTCACCATCCTTGATATAAAAGTATCTGCCGCCATTGTCCATTGGTACATTGTTGTAGCGATAGCGGGTGATACGACGGAACTTGGCATCCTTGTAGAAGCTGTATCCGCCAGCGGTATTAGAGATGAGTGAGAAGAAATCCTCATTGCCTAGATAGTTAATCCAGGGCCAAGGTGTCTGCGGGTCTGTAATAACATACTCGCGATTGTTGTCATCAAAATGACCGTAACGTTTCTGTTGTTCCATGATTATTTGGGTTTTGAATAATAAATACTCTATCAAATTGTGAGTGCAAAGATACAAAATAATCTGATACGTGCAAGCGTAATGTCAACAAAGCGCATAAAATTATCATTATAATACCACTTTTTGATATTTTTATTTTTTTTAAACCAAATAATATCATTAATTTTGTGGCTTGATTGGAGGATTGCCATCTGGGCAAGTATGCCGAGGCTCAGCAGCTGCCGAGGAGTAATTAATTAAATATTTATTGATTTTTCTTTGGTAGTTTCAAAATATCTTAGTATTTTTGCAGCCCGTTTCGTGAGGAATGGTAAATTTATTTTAGGAAAAGTAGAAGAATTTAGTTTGTTTAAGTATTTAAGTAATTACTAATATATTATTAATTTTTTAAGTTTTCAATGAAAAAACTCAGTATGATGTTGGCTGGGCTATTCCTTAGTGTTGGAATATCGCTGGCACAAACAAAGGTTACTGGTACCGTGGTTAGTTATGAGGATAACGAGCCAATTATCGGAGCTACAATCCAGGTAGTTGGAAATGCAGGCATTGGTACCATTACCGATTATGATGGAAACTTCACCCTCGACGTTCCTGAGGGCATGAAGACTCTGCGTATTACCTATGTAGGCATGGAGCCTCTTGAGGTAGCTGTTAGCACAAAAACTCTAAAGATTCAGTTGCGTAGCGATGTACACACCCTCGATGAGGTGGTGGTTGTGGCTTATGGTACACAGAAGAAGACTTCGCTCACCGGTTCCATTCAGGAGGTGAAGAGCGAGGCCATCGAGTTGCGCCCTACATCTTCGGTTGCTTCGGCTCTGGAAGGAACAGTTACAGGTGTACGTGTAAACAGTAGCGTAGGTGCTCCTGGTCAGGATCCCTCTATCCGCATCCGCGGTGTGGGAACTGTGAATGGTAACACTAACCCACTGTACATACTTGATGGTGTGCCATATAGCGGCAACATCAGCGACCTGAACCCTCAGGACATCGAGAGCATGTCGGTACTTAAGGATGCTGCTTCGGCTGCTCTGTATGGTAACCGTGCCTCGAACGGTGTTATCCTGATTACCACCAAGAAGGGTAAGCAGGGCAAGCTGAACGTGAACCTGGACATAAAGCAGGGTACATACAGCCGCGGTATAGCAGAGTACGACCGTCTGGATGCCCGCGAGTGGATGGAGGCCCAGTGGCTGAACATGAAGAACAATCAGATGACTGCTGGTGCTACAGCTGCCGAGGCTGGTGCATACGCATCGGAGCATCTGATAGAGGACCGCGTGCTGCTGAACATATTCAACAAGGCCGACAACGCTCTGTTTGATACCAACGGCAAGATGGTGAGCGATGCACAGATGCTGGGTACTTACGGTGAGGACCTGGACTGGTACGACCAGACCATACGTAGCGGTTATCGTCAGGAGTACAACTTCAACGCCAACGGCGCCAGCGAGAAGAGCGACTATCTGATTTCGCTGGGATATCTGGACGAGCAGGACTATCTGAAGACTTCGGGATTCAACCGTCTGTCGGCACGCCTGTCTACCAATATCAATCCTACCCCCTGGCTCAAGGCTGGTCTTAATATCAATGCCACTCATCAGAACTTCGACTCGAGCTATGGCACTGGTAACACCAACAACAACCCATTTAACTACTGTCGCAAGATTTCGCCTGTTTACCCCGTGCACACTCACGATGTGAACACAGGTGAGTATCTGCTGGACAAGCAGGGCTATCGCCAGTACGACAGCGGTTCGTATACCGACGCTAACGGACAGGTAATAGTTACCCGTAACCAGTATGCTGACCGCCACGTGATCTGGGAGAACGAGCTGAACCAGGACAAGACTATACGCAACACAGTGAACGGTATAGCTTACATGAACATCATGCTGCCATACAACTTCACCTTCACACTGAAGGGTAACCTGAACCTGCGCAACAACGAGGAGAGCATCTACGAGAGCTCGGTAATCGGTGACGGTAAGGGTAACAACGGTCGCGGACGTCGTCGCGACTACCGATACAAGAACTACGCATTCCAGCAGCAGCTGCACTGGAACCATGAGTATGGTGTACACTCGATCGACGCCCTGCTGGCTCACGAGAACTACGACTATACCGTGAACGAGCTCTACGTGACTAAGAACATCGAGATAGAGCCAGGACTTAACAACCTGATAAACTTTGCTGAGCCTGTGACATCGCAGGACTACAGCGAGACTTATCATACTGAGTCATATCTGGGCCGCGTACGCTATGGCTACGACAGCCGATACAACATAGAATTCTCATTCCGTCGTGACGGTTCATCACGATTCTCGAAGAGTGCCCGCTGGGGTAACTTCTGGAGTACTGGTGCCAGCTGGGTAATAAGCAACGAGAAGTGGATGAAGGAGTACAACTGGGTGAACTTCCTGAAACTGCGCGCCGACTATGGTGAGGTGGGTAACGACTCGGGTTCGGGTCTGTATGGCTACATGGCCCTGTATAACCCTACCATCAACGACCGCAAGGGTGCATTCTACAACGCACAGCTGCCCAACGAGGACCTGAAGTGGGAGACCGGACAGTCATGGGGCGTAGCACTCGAGGGACGCCTGTTTAACAAGCTGAACTTCAACATCGAGTACTTTGACAAGCGCAACAAGGACCTGATTTTCGACGTGTACAATCCACTGTCGGCCGGTGCTACAAGCACTACCGTGGCCGAGAGCGTAATCACAAAGAACCTGGGTACAATATCTAACCACGGTATTGAGATTTCGGCTGATATGGACGTGCTGAAGACCAAGGACTGGAAGGTGAACGTGGGGGCCAGCTTCACCATGGAGCGCAACAAGATTACGAAACTGCCTGAGCAGAACAAGGGTGGTATCATCGATGGTACCAAGAAGATTGTTGAGGGCATGGACCGCTATCAGTTCTACACCTACACATGGGAGGGTATCAACACCAAGAACGGTTTCTCGCTGTATAAGTTTAACGATGATGAATACTACTTTACCATGGACGGTACTACCTATGGTAACACCGCTGGTAAGCAGATTAAGGGTAGCGAACTAAATGCCGTAGTGGTAATCGACGGTACACCTTATACATATATGACAACCTATGGTAAGCGCGAGTTCCAGGGCTCGGCTCTGCCTTCGTGCTTCGGTAGCTTCAACTTCAGTGTGAGCTACAAGGACTTCACTCTGTTTACTCTGTTCACCTATCAGCTGGGTGGCAAGATTATGGACAGCAACTATCAGACACTGATGACATCAAGCGGCACACCAACATCGCTGCACAAGGACGTGCTGAAGGGTTGGACCAGCGAGCAGGCTACCGACTATGATGCCATCGACCGCAACGGTGTGCCAATGCTGAGCGACGTGCCTACTATCGTAACTGGTATGGAGGCCGATCTGAACACCACTTCATCACGTTGGCTTACAAGCGCCAGCTATCTGATACTGAAGAACGTAAACCTGTCGTACAGATTGCCTAAGGACCTGGTGCGCAAGGCTGGACTGGAGAACGTGATGCTGACACTGACCTGCGAGAACCTGTACACACTGACGGCTCGCAAGGGTATGAGTCCACAGATGTCGTTTAACGGTACTCAGTCGGCTTCGCTGGTAACACCACGCGTGTTCTCGGCTGGAGTAAATATTAAGTTCTAAGAGCGAATAGTGAAATATTGAAGAATTGAAAAATTGAAGTTTTTATGAAAAAGTATTTATATATATTGAGCATCGTTGCACTGGGACTTAGCTCATGTTCGAGCGATTATCTGGATACAAAACCAGAGGCTCAGATGGACAAGGCTGTTGTGATGAGCACCACAGAGAAGGCCGAAATGGCTGTGAACGGTCTGTGCAAGGCTATGTCGTCGCAGTATATGAGCACTCAGGGTCTGAACGGCGAGGGAACCATACTGAACTGGTACGGCACATTTACCGGCAACGATGCCCAGAAGTGTAACAACACAGGTTGGGCAGGTGTGTGGAACTCTACCTATCACCTGCGTCCCACCGCAACATATACAGTATATCCTTGGTACTACTATTATAAACTGGTGAGCAATGCCAACTCTATCATCTGCAATATCGATGGTGCAGAAGGGGTCGAGAGCGATAAGATGTTTCTGAAGGCTCAGGCGCTTACATTCCGTGCTTATTCTTTCTTCCGTCTGGTGCAGCTCTATACTAATCGCTGGAGCGACCATCAGGGAGACACCGAGGGAATCGTACTGCGTACCGATGAGAGTCTGGGCGACCATGCCCTGAGTACTCAGGCTGAGGCTTATGCACAGATATATAAGGATCTGGACGATGCTATCAGTCTGTATCAGAGAAGTGGGCGCAATCGCGAGAAATTCTATCAGCCTGGTCTGGATGTAGCTTATGCTATCTATGCCAAGGCTGCACTTACACGCGAGGACTGGCAGAATGCAGCCAAGTATGCTGCTATGGCACGCGAGGGGCACGCATTGATGACGATTGACGAGTATATCAACGGTGGTTTCCACACAGAGAACGACGAGTGGATATGGGGTGTGTTTGAAGAGGAGATTCAGACCATCAGTTACTATAGTTTCTTTGCTTATATCGGCTGTAACTCTAGTGCCGGCAACTGCCGCAACTATCCTGTAGCCATCAGCAAGGAGCTCATCGATAAGATACCAGAGACCGACCGTCGCCGCTACCTGTATCTGGTTCCTACCGACGAGGAGTATGCCGAGTGTAATGCCGCTGGTCGCAGCACCAAGAGCCTGTACAAGCGTGCACGCATGGACTATCCTGACTGTCTGTACGAGACATCGCTGGTGTATGCCTATATGCAGTTTAAGTTTATGGTTGCATTCTATCCCGGTGGTGGTTCGTTCCCACTAATCCGCTATGCCGAGATGCTGTATACCGAGGCCGAGGCTGATATGCACCTGGGTAAGGAGGATGAGGCTAAGGACTTGCTGTTTGAGGCTGTGGCACAGTATGATGATGCCTACACCAAGAGCGATAAGACTGGCGACGAGCTGATGGACGAGATCAAACTGTATCGTCGCTTCGACCTGTGGGGCGAGGGCAACGACTGGTTCGACTATAAGCGTTGGAATCAGCCCATCGTACGTAAGACAAGGGCTCAGGGTGGTAGCTTCAAGACGGAGTTTGCTGTAACCATCAATCCTGAGGACGGTAATGCATGGACATGGGTTATACCTCAGAAGGAGACTGACTACAACGGGCTTGTTGACTAATGGCGCAAGCTACGGTATAAGCGGTGGTCCACGCGGCCTGGAAATTGAATCCGCCTGTGACACCATCGATATCGAGAACCTCTCCAGCGAAAAAGACGCTGGGGAGGTTTTTGCTTTCCAGAGTGTTGGTGCAGTTGCAGCGTCCACCGCCTGATACCTCGACCTTGGCCAGTACCTTCTTTGACTTCTCAAAGATGGTAATGTCCATCTGTGGGCACATCTCCTTAAGGTTGATGGCCAGGAAGAACCCGGCAGCACCTCCGCCTACTATCGCTGTCCTCATTTCTCAATCAGTATGCGTGCATCTACGGCCACTACATCGCTTTCGTCGGCCAACAGTGGGTTGATGTCCATCTCCTTGATCTCTGTGGCAAAACGGAGCAGGGTAGACAAGCGCACGATGATTTCGGCAAACTTCTGTTCGTTGATGCCCTTCTGTCCGCGCGTACCTTTTAATATCTTATAGCCCTTCAGCGAGTGAATCATCGAGTAGGCCTCGCCATAGCTCAATGGGGCCAGACCGCTTGATACATCCTTCAGTACCTCGACGAAGATACCGCCCAAGCCGCACAGGATGACGTGACCGAAGCGGGTCTCGTACTTGGCGCCGATGAACAGTTCGGTACCCTTCATCATCTTCTGTACCATCACGCCTGTGGCGTCCTGAATCTTCATCATGCGGTCGAACTCCAGCTCTAAGTGCTCGGGGGTGCGGATGTTGAGTGTTACACCACCTACATCGCTCTTGTGGAGAGGTCCTACCACCTTGGCCACTACGGGGAATCCCACACGCTCGGCAAAGGCACGCAGCTCTTCTTTGCTGGTGCTTACCATCTCGGGAACTTGTGGTATGCCAGCGCACGAGAGAATGTCGCGTACCACCTGAGGCGATACGTAACCATTATCCTCGATCCCCCTGATGATAATGTGCAGACGGGGGAGGTCGATGCCATAAAGCTGCACCTCGGGTGGTGCAGGGCGAGGTGTGCGCATGATCTGCGAGAGTGCTGTGGCCAGCGTTACCTCGTCGCTGAAGTTTACATGCCCACGCTTCAGGAACTCCTCAACCTCGGGACCAGCTGTGTGCAGACTGGGCAGGATGGGGAAAATAGGTTTCTTGCACTCATTGATTTTCTTGTCGAGCACATCGTAAGCCTCATATAGTCGGGTGAGACCAGGGGTGCCGTAGATTACGGCAATGGCGTCGATATTGTCAAACTTGTTTTCGCAATAATCTATCACGGTGCCCAACTGCTCAGGGGTGCCTGTGGCAAGGAAATCGATAGGGTTGGCTACTGATGAGCCGGGGAATAGTTTTGTCTTAAGTTCTTCGGCATCGGGCCCTTCGATCTTTGGCACGTTCAGTCCACCCTTCGACAGGGCATCGGTAAGCATCACGCCAGGTCCGCCTGCGTGGGTGACAATCGCAAAATTCTTGCCCTTAAGTTCGGGCAGAGTGAAGATACAACCCACGGTGGTGAGCTCTTCGCGCGAGAAACAGCGCACGATACCGGCCTTACGGAACAGAGCCTCGACAGCCGAATCGCTTGATGCTATCGCACCAGTATGCGACGATGCGGCACGACTGCCACTCTCAGAAGAACCAGACTTGATAGCTGCTATGCGGCAACCCTTACGGATGAGGTTGCTGGCGTGATACAGCAGTTTGTCGGGGTTGGATATGTTCTCGATATATAGCAGCTTAACTTTCGAATCGGTCTCGGGATTAAATCGCTCGTCCATATACTGAAGCACGTCCTCGATACCAATCTGTTTGCCATTACCAATGCTCCACACACTGTTGAACTGCAGACCCTTGATGACAGCACTCTCGAGAATGAACACTGCTGTGGCACCCGAACCCGAGACGAAATCCACGCCCTGAGGGTTAAGATTAGGTATGGGCAGCGTAAAGACGCTATGGTGATTGCGGGTGAGCAGTCCGATGCAGTTGGGGCCTATGAGTGCTGCGCCAAACTTCTTGCACGTATCAAGTATGCGCTGTTCGAGCTCAGCACCAGCCTGAGTCTCCTCGCCAAATCCGGCTGAGATAATGACAAAGGCGCGCACACCCTTCTCGGCACACAGATAGTCGACGTAGTCGGGACAGAACTTGGCCGCTACAACAAGCACGGCCAGATCGGTCTCGGGTATGTCCTTAACATCGTGATAGGCTTTGATTCCCTGCACTTCGTCCTCCTTGGGGTTAACGATGTGCAGAGGACCATAGAAACCACCACTGATAATATTACGCACGATAGACCCACCGGGCTTATGCACGTTGTTAGAGCCGCCAATAACGACGATGCTCTTAGGATTTAATAGCTGTTGGTTAATCATGGTGCAAAGATAGTGTAAAGCTAACGAAATACAAAATAAAAAACGTTATTTTTCTTTGTATTTGAAAAAAAAATCGTTACCTTTGCATAGTTAAACCAATATAAATGGGCTTTATGAAGAAAATTCTAGTTATAACTATAGCTTTGATCATGCCTATGTTCATATTCGGACAAACATATTCGGCACTCTGGAAGAAGGTGGCAGATGCCGAGCAGAAGGACCTGCCCAAGACCCAGTATGAGGTGCTACAGCAGATAGTGACCAAGGCAGCTAAGGAGAAGCAGTACGGACAACTGCTTAAGGCTGAGCTTATGGGGGCACAGACCATGGCAGTCATCGCTCCCGACTCGCTGAAGCCCGAGATAACACGTATCGAGAACCGCTATAAAGCAGCTACCGACGAGGTGCTGAGAATGGTATATCAGACAGTACTATGGCAGATATCTGACGAGAACTATAGTCTGGTACTGGGATATAAGAAACCACAGCTTACTCCCGAGATTTGTAAGCTGCTAGCCAAGGCAAAGGACAAGAGTTTTGAGCCGTTTGTGATACTGGGCACTGATGCATCGGTGTTTGGAAATGACATGCTGAGCGTGATAGGTGCAGAACTGGGCGAGTACAAGCTGATGCGCGAGTATTATAATAATGCGGGCAATCAGAAGGCTGTGAGTGCTCTGGATGCAAAACTGGCTGTGGAAAAGTACCACACCCTGTCGTATGCCACACCTGCGGCAGAGAAAATTGCCTATATCGATGATGCAATAGCAAAGTGGGGCAAATGGCCCATCATCAACGACCTGCGCAATGAGAAGACAAAACTTACTAATCCGCAGATGCGATTGCAGTACGATCTGCAGGTGGCTCGTCCCATGCAGGCACAGAAGGTGGAACTGAAGGGCTTGCGCAATCTGTCGCAACTCACCATGACGGTATACCCCGTGCGTTGTGAGGGTGACTTTGAGTATACACCACGAAGCGAGAAGGGCTGGGCAAAGATTAAACCACTGCTTGGACAGCCTGTAATAAACAAGACGGTGAAATTTGATGCCCGTCCTGATTACGAGGAATTTGACGATTCACTGATGCTTGACGGACTGCCTGTGGGCATGTATATGGTGGAGTTTAAGAGCAATCCGTCGACTGAGATTGTACGCACGATGTATCATGTGACTGACGTGTACACCATCGCCGAGACTCAGCCAAATGGTCGAATACGCTATGTGGTGGTGAATGCTACAACAGGTCAGCCCATAGCTGGGGCACGCGTAAAGATAAAGGAGCGCAGAACCTATCGCGACGAGAAGACATACATAGGCGAGACCAACGATAAGGGCGAGTATAGCTTCCCGACAGAAGACGTGACACGCACCCGCACTGTGTTTGCCTATACTAAAGATGACAAGGCCAGTGCTGTGTTGCAAGGCACTAATCGCTATGACTACTACGAGGCTGACGGTGTGCGCAAGCAGACGGCAATATTCACTGACCGCAGCATCTATCGCCCAGGTCAGACTCTGCATGCATCGGCCCTGGCTTATCAGGTGGTGCATGGCACAGAACAGACAGTATGTGCTAAGCAGGATATGACGTTTACACTGCGCGATGCCAACTATAAGGTGGTGGCTGAGAAGAAGGCTGAGACTGATGAGTTTGGTGTGGCTGCAGTAGACTTTACTCTGCCATCAAGCGGACTGACGGGTATGTTCACCATACAGGTAAACAACAACTCAATGCGTGTGCGTGTAGAGGAGTATAAGCGTCCTACATTCCACGTGGACTTTGCTGAATACAAGGAAGCCTATAAGGCTGGCGACACAATAGACGTGAAGGGTACTGCACTGAGTTATGCAGGTGTGCCTGTTCAGGATGCCAAGGTGAGCTATAAGGTGATGCGTCGTACTGCCTTCTGGTGGTGGTCATACAGTCGTTATTACGATCAGGGTGCCTTTGGCTACAGCAATAATGGCGAAGAGATATTTACTGGCGAGGCAACCACCGATGCTGACGGTAACTTTACAGTAAAGATGCCTCTGACGATGCCAGAGACAGAGCATGCGATGTTCTACAACTTTGTGGTAATGGCCGATGTTACAGATGTGGCAGGCGAGACTCACAGCGGTCAGCTGTCGTTGCCTCTGGGCAACCGCCCGACAGCACTGAGCATCGATGTAGCAGATAAGGTATTGGTAGAGGATAACCCTACAGCAACATTCCATCTGCGCAATGCTGCAGGAAAGGATATCGATGCTGAGATACGCTATCGCATAGATAATGGCGAGTGGATCAGCGTCAAGACAAATAAGCAGATAGCACTGGCTAAGTTGGTTTCGGGTAAACATAGTGTAGAGGCTAAGTATGAGGACCAGACTGTAGAAAAGACAGTTGTAATCTTCTCGCTCGATGATGAGAAACCTGCTACTGATACTGACGATTGGTTCTATCAGTCGGCTAGTCAGTTTGCTAATGATGGTACACCTGTTACCATTCAGGTGGGTTCATCGGATAAGGATGTACATATAGTATATAGCATCTTCTCGGGCAAGAAGTTGATAGAGCAGGGTAGTGTGGATCGTAATAATCAGTTGATTAATCGGAAGTTTACATACAAGAAAGAGTACGAAAACGGACTGCTGCTTACTTATGCGTGGGTTAAGAACGGCAAGTGTTATACCCACACAGCACAGATTCAGCGCCCAATGCCTGACAAGAAACTCACCCTGGAGTGGGCCACATTCCGCGATCGACTGACGCCAGGACAGAAGGAAGAGTGGACACTGACCATAAAGGATGCTGAGGGCAAACCCGTAGATGCTAACCTGATGGCGACACTCTACGATCAGAGTCTCGACCAGATAGCTAAGCACCAGTGGTCGTTCAGTCCATATCTGTGGGTTCCACTGCCAAATACCAGTTGGAAGTATCAACTCACCCGCAACTTCTATGAGAGTTGCTCAGCTTCGTGGAAGATGCTTGATGAAAGCGAGATAAACTTCAGTCGTTTGGATCGTGATGTCTATCCTGGTGGCTATCGCGTGTACAGTATTCGTGGTTCGAGAATGAAACTAGGACGTGCAATGGGTGTTGAGGACGGAATGGTGATGCTGGAATCTGCTCCTGCTTTGGCTGCTAACGAGATGAAGGTGTTCGATGTGGCGGAAGATGTTGTGTATAAGTCAAAGGAAATGGTGAACGAGGCTGTCGAGACTTCGACTGCTGATAGTGCTGATGCCGATGAGAGTCAGGCAGAAGATGTTCAGATGCGTGAGAACTTGAACGAAACAGCATTCTTCTATCCACAACTTACAACGGATATGAACGGTCGTGTGGCCATCAAGTTTACTCTGCCAGAGAGTCTTACCACCTGGCAGATGCTTGGCTTCGCACACACGCGCGAACTATATTATGGTAACATCCAGGCTGAGACTGTGGCCAAGAAGGATGTGATGATACAGCCCAATATGCCTCGCTTTGTTCGCGAAGGCGATAAGGCTACCATCTCTGGAAGAATATTTAATACAGGCGAGAAGAACTTGCAAGGCAAGGCAACCCTGAAGCTGATAAATGCCGAGACAAACGCAGTGGTCTACGAGAAGACTCAGCAGGTATCGCTAAAGGCAGGCGAGACAACATCTGTGACATTCGATGTAAACACCACTGGCTACGAGCCAACAATGCTTATCTGCAAGATGAGCGTAAGCGGAAAGGGATTCAGCGATGGCGAACAGCACTATCTGCCAGTACTGCCTGCAAGCGAGCGTGTAACTATTGCCCTGCCTATCACCCAGCATAAGCCTGGCACAGAGAACATCGACCTGTCGAAGCTGGTTCCTGCAGATGCCAAGAATGCCAAACTCACACTCGAGTATACAAATAATCCTGTATGGCTGATGGTTCAGGCTCTGCCTTCAGTTGGTTCGACAAATGATGACAATGCCATCTCGCTGGCAGCATCGTACTATGCCAACGGCATCGGCAAATACATAATCGACCAGAACCCGCAGATAAAGCCTGTATTCGAGCAGTGGATGCTGGAAGATAAGACCTCTAAAATCTCATCTCTAAATTCTCAATTAGAAAAGAACGAAGATCTGAAAAATCTCGTTCTGAGCGAGACTCCTTGGGTGATGGATGCTGACAATGAGACAGAACAGAAGCATCGCATGGCTGACTTCTTCGACGAGAACCTGATGAATAATCGTCTGGACAAGTGCGTGGAGAAATTGCAGAAACTACAGAACGGCGAGGGTGCTTGGACATGGTATCCAGGTATGCCTGGCTCGTTCTATATGACTGTGGCTGTAAGCGAGATGCTGGTCCGCCTGAATGCTCTCACTGAGAAACAGGATGCTACCAGCGGTATGCTTAACAATGCCTTCTGCTTTATGGGCAACGAGATAGTTGAACTGGTGAAGGAACTGAAGAAGGCCGAGAAGAAGGGTGAGACAGTAAGTTTCCCAAGTTATAAGGCCCTGCAATGGCTATATCTGGTAGCCCTAGATGGTCGCGCACTTCCTACTGATGTGATGCAGGCCAACAGCTATCTGCTGGAGCTGCTTAAGAAGGACATCAAGCGTCAGAGCATCTACGACAAGGCCCTCTCGGCAGTTATCTTCTCGAAGACTGATGCCCAGCGTGCCCAGGAGTATGCCCAGTCGCTGAAGGAGTACACCGTGTTCCGCGAGGATATGGGACGCTATTACGATACCCCACGTGCTGGTTACTCTTGGTTCGACTACAAGATACCAACCCAGAGTATCGCCATCGAGGCTCTGCAGATGATTACTCCTGATGACTTCCAGACCATCGACGAGATGCTGCGCTGGTTGCTACAGCAGAAGCGTACCCAGGCATGGGATACACCTATCAACAGTGTGAATGCCGTATACGCATTCCTGAAAGGACAGGAGTTCCGACTGGTACAGAATCAGAAGATGCCAACTATCAACTTGGATGTTAAGACCGTAGCCGTACCAAAGGCAAGTGCTGCTATCGGATACGTGAAGACTGAGCTGCCAAAGGGCAAGCGTCTCACCATCCGCAAGACCAGCGATGGTACATCGTGGGGTGCTGTCTATGCCCAGTTCTTCCAGAAGACAAAGAACATCGCTGATAATGGTAGCGGCCTGACTATCAAGCGCGAAATCCTCTCAAATCTTAATTCTCAAATCTCAAATCTCAAGGTTGGCGATCGCGTAAGAGTTCGTATCACCATCACTGCCGACCGTGACTATGACTTTGTGCAGGTGGTAGACAAGCGTGCTGCATGTATGGAACCAATCAAGCAGCTTAGCGGCTATCATCATGGTGGCTATATCACTCCGCGCGATAATACCACATGCTACTTCTACGATATGCTATCGAAGGGTACCCATGTGATAGAGACCGAATACTACATCGATCGTGCAGGAACCTACGAGACAGGTACAGCAACAGTAGAGTGTGCTTACTCGCCAGAGTTCAGAGCGGTGACCCACTCTGAGACATTAAACATTAAAGATTAAAGATTAAACATTATATTGATGAAGAAAATTACAGTTATACTATTCTCATTCCTATTTTCATTTACCTCTGTCCAGGAGGCTTGCGCCCAGCGCTTGACAGTAAAAACTACCACAGTA
>Ga0256407_10007699_pt1 | contig 16087 bp, 12 predicted proteins | sample RumenRJG_04DNA_FD_193489 | JGI IMG/M metagenome (GOLD analysis project Ga0256407, IMG submission 193489) | Bovine rumen microbial communities from Lethbridge, Alberta, Canada - RJG_04 | ecosystem: Host-associated > Mammals > Digestive system > Stomach > Rumen | place: Canada: Alberta...
TTTTTTTTTTTTTTTTTTTTTTTTCTTTGTAATTTTTATCATTTAGAATGTCTAAAATATTAATTTTTGATTTTGTAATTGTGTTTTTATTTATTATTTTTGTATCTATTTTAAACTTATTTTGCCCCTTTTCTATAAAATCATTAAAAATTGTAGGATAAAAATTATTATTTAAATCATTGTCGTTTATTTTTTTTTCATTTAATGAATTATTATTTTTAGAACAATATTTACATTTACATAAATTTCTACATTTAAAACAAATCCAACCATTTTCTTCAAATTCAATTTTTAATTCTTGAAAATTATAATTAAATATTTTATTAATGCAGGTATCACAAAAACTTTCTTTACAATCATTATCTGTACAATTAATTAGATGATTTATATTTTTCATATTTTTACAATAATGACATATAATAAAATAAAGATTTTGACTTTTTTTTTCATTATTTTTAATCTCCATAAATTATTATTTAATATTTAATAAAAAAATTGTTTATATATTATTTATTCTTTGAATTTTATTTTATTTAATAACCTTTATATTTAAAAATTAATCAATTAAAAAATTATAATAATAATTTATATTTTCAATAAACTTTTTTACTTTATTTTCAAACAATTTGTAATTTTCTTCAAATTCATTATAAATATTTTGAAATTTTAATATAAATACATTTGTAAAATGATTAAATGATATTAATAATTTATTATATATTTGCAAAATTAGTTTTTGGATTTGTCCCAATCTTTTTATCTCTTCTATAATTTTATCTTTAAAATGAAGCATAATTGATAAATAAAGAGTATTTATTAATTTATCTTTTTGTCTTTTAGATTTATTTATTTTATTTATATAATGTAAATATATAATAAAATCATAAAAATTGTCAAATAGACTATTTACTGTAAAATAATATAAATTTTGCAAATTTATAATTATTATATTTTGTTCTTGATAATAGTTATTTTTTGCAGGAGTATTTAAATTAAAATCATAATGATTTGGAAAGTTATTTGAAAATAGATTATTTGAACAATCATTATTTAAATGAAGATTTTCCAAGTTTTCAGTAGGTGAATTTGATATATTTGATTTATTGATATTATTTACTTTTGAATTAGTATTTTCTGAATTTATTTCTTTTTTATTTTGAAATTTTTGAAATGAATCATTTAATTGTTCAGCTTTATTTATATTTATTACAATATCTTTATTATCAGATTCTTCATCAATTGAAATTGTATTTGAAAATTTTTCATCTGAATTATTATTTATATTACATTTAATATCCTCTTTTTCTTTTATTTTTTCTTTATTTGTTAAAAAAGTGAAATTATCTTTAACTTTTTTTTTTTTAATATCATAAAATATTGACTTAAAATAACTTAAACATTTAGGTTGATTAATTTGTTTTAACAAGCAAGATTTACATAAATATTTATGACTATAAAATTTCCATTTTTTAGATGAAAATTTATAATTCTTCTTATAAGCAAAAACTTCTTTTTTATTTTTATTGATATTTTCTTCATTATAATTTATTAAATCATATTTATCAATAAATAAATATTCTAAATAAGTTAAAAAATCTTTTGAATTTTTAAATTTTAAAGTTTCATTTTGATACATCATTTTTATTCCACAAATTCCACAAGAATTATCAATATTATTTGGTTTATATTTTTCAACTTCTTTTGCAGTTTTTTTTAATTTAATTATAAAATTATTTGTTTCTTTACTTTTTGGTCCATTTATAACTTTTCCATTTGAAATTAATTCAATTAAATCACCATCATCTAAGTATGATGAGTTGTTTTGTTTTTTATTGTTTGTTTTTTTATTCATTTGAGATATATTATTTTTTTTATTTAGTGACTGTTTTAAAGAACCATTTTTATTATTATTTTTTGATAATGATTCTTCATCATTTCCATTAATGTATTTATTATCAAATTCTTTTTCTTTTATAAAATTTTCATTTTTAATTTCTTCTTTTAATTTTTTATTATGTATCTTTTCATTAAAGATAGTTAAATGATTTTTATAATCTGTCATAAATTAATCTATTTTAAAAATCATAAATAACCCCTTAAATATGATTAATTAAATATATATATTATATATAAAATTAAAAAAAAAATAAATAAATATATTGTAATATAAACAAAAATATAAACAACAAATATTAAATATTTAATAAAAGATACATGAATATAAAAAAAATAAAACAAATATAAAAGAGATTAAATGAATACAAAAATAAAAAGGCATTCATTTGAAATATTCAAAAATAAAAATTATTTATATATAGAAGGACATAGAGGAGTAAATAGAGAATTACCTGAAAATACAATAGAATCATATAAAAGAGCAATAGAATATAATTTAGATGGAATTGAACTTGATGTTTGGTTAACAAAAGATAAAATTCCTATTATAATACACGGTGGTGAGAATGGAAATATTCAAAAGACTTTAAATGATAATGGTATTGTTAATAATTATAATTTAAGTCAATTAAAATCTTTCAGAACAATTAAAGGAAATTTAACTATTCCTACATTAGAAGAAGTATTTCAATTATGTAAAAATAAAATATTTATTAATGTTGAAATTAAAGATTTTCAAATTGAAGAAACTTTTAATAAAGTTATTAAACTTGTTGAAGATTATCATATGCAGAATCAAATTCAAATTTCATCATTTAAACATGAATATTATTGGAATTGTATTAAAAATTATAATGAATGTCATAATGAAAAAATTGAATTTGGTTTTTTATTCGAATCAAATGATAAAAAATCAATTAATAATTTCAAATTTAATGCCCCTGAAAATACTATAAATATTTATTATAATGATATTAGTAAAGAATTATGTAATAAAGCTCATTTAAATGGAATGAAAGTTATGTGTTGGTTTGGAATGAATGATATTGAAAATGATAATGTATATAGGAATTTAATTGAATGTGGTATTGATGCTTTATGCTCTAATTTACCAAATGAAGCCAAAATATTTAGAGATCATTTTTTTCATTAGATTTAACATATAAATTTTAAGACCCTTAATTTTGGGGGATTAATTTATCCAAATTTGATTAAATAATTTTATATATATATAAAATTATATATTAAGATAGTTAAAAAAAAATATTTATTGGGTATTAATATTTTATATTTTAATTATTTTATGATTTAATTATTTTTTTCTTAATTTAATTTTTTTTAAAAAAATTATTCAAAAAATTTAAAAAATATTATATGAAATATATATATCAAATGATATATAAAAATAATAAAAAATGACTTCATCAGTACCAGATGTTCCAGAAGGATTTAATTATGGTGGAAAATATGGTTGGGTATATCAAGAATCAAAATCATTTGATGATCTCGAAACTATATTAAAAAAAGAAAATTATTTAAGATTTAAAATAGTTAAATTAAAAGTATGGTCAGGTCAAATAGATAATTCAGATATAATATATGGAATACAAGCTTTTTATAAAAATTTAATTACAGGAAAAATAATAGAATCTAATGAATATAAAGGAGAAGGTTTTACAAAAGTTGAAGAATTTGAAATTAAATCAAATGAATATTTAAGTAATTTTAAAGTAAGATTTGATACAGAAATAACAAGAATTGTATTTAGAACTAATAAAGATAATGAATTTATTGTTGGAAATGGAAAAGGAGAAGATAAATTTGTTAAAGTAAATGAAAATAAAAATATTATTGTTTCAATATATGGTGCTTATAATAAGTATTTAGATTCTTTAGGAGTTGGTTATTTTGATAGAAATTGGTATATGAAAATGATGTGTTTTGGTTATTTCGAATTGAAATATAAATTAAAAAAAGATGAAAAATTTAAACAAGAATGGTTTAGTAAAATTGATAAATTAGATATTTTTGCAAAAGCTCTTTTAAAAACTTGTTGTCTTCCTGATTCTGCTTTTACTGAAATTATTAAATATTGCTTTTAGTTATAAATTATAAAAAAAATAATATAATTTTTTTAAATATTATTTGAATTGATTTTTGTAATTTTTTATATTAAAGAGGTGAATTTATTAAAAAATAAGTTGAATAATATTCTTTTAAATCATTTTGTGATAAAGATGTTACTAAATTATCTAAATTAGGAGCATTTTCTTTTAAAACTTGATCTAATAATTTAATTCTTAAAGGATGTTTAAAAATTAAAGAAATAAAAAATGTCATATATAAATCAATAACAGAAATTTTCTTCCCTAAAAAATAATCTTTTCCTTTTAAAAAACTTTCAAATTGTTTTAAATAAAAAGGTAAAGTTTCTTCTAATAATTCATCAATATTTAATTGTTGATTTTCATATTCTTCTTTAGATTCTGGTAAAAAAGCAGGTAATATTTTTTCTTTTAAATCATTAACTGCATATAATAAATTTGAAGTTATATATTCATCTTCATATGTTTCTCCTAATAAATTATATTTTTTTCCTAAATATAATAAAGTTGGTATTTCATGTGTATATTGAACTTTATTTATCTTTACTATTGGTAATGCTTCATAATCAAATTTTTGTTTTTTCACATCCCATTCATCAACATCTAATTTCTTTACTTTAAATTGTGTTTTTGCATATAATAAAATACAAATTATTCCTCCTGCTGAATTACTTTCAAAAGTATAAATTTTTATTTTTTCTTGATTAGACATTATTTATATTTTTAAATATTGTTTTAAAATTATAAAATTAATTTAAAATAAAATAAATAAATTAATATATATTTGCCTATCTTTTTTTTTAAATCATTTAAATTAATATTACCATTATATTAATACTCAGATTATAAAAATTATAACAAATTAAAATAAAAATATATTCACATAATAAAATCATAAATATCTTCAGTACTTTGATCAAATTCTTTATCATTTTTCCTAACTTTAGCTAATAAAGAAAGAATAGATTTAAAAGAAGGTCTTTTCAAAGGATTATATTCAATACATTTTTGAGTAATTTTCCTCAAAGCAAAATTTCCTTTATCAGGAACTTTAACAATTTTTTTTTCTTTAGTAATTAAATCAACAATAGCATTAGGATCAATATTATTATAAGGAATTTCATAAGTTAATAATTCCCAAAGTATAATCCCATATGAAAAAACATCACTATAAAATTCATATTTCCCTCCTAATAAAATTTCAGGAGCCATCCAATGAGGAGTACCAATTCTTCCTTTATCTCTTTCTCCAGTTTTAGATAAAAATCTACTTAAACCAAAATCACCTAATTTAACATTTAATTCATCATCTAATAAAATATTTCCACTTTTCAAATCACAATGAGCAATATTTCTACTATGTAAATATTTAACAGCTTGAGCTAATTGAAAAGCTATTTTTATTTTCATTCTATCATTTAATTTATATTTTTCAGTATGAATTAAATCAAATAAAGTTCCTCTAGGAACATATTCAGTTATCATATAATAATTATCTTTATCTACAGAAGCTCCCATATATAAAACTATATTTGGATGTCTTAATGATGATGATATATTTATTTCATTTATAAATTTTTGTAAATTATCACCTGCATGTAAATTTTTAAAATTTTTTAATGTTAATGTTTTAATTGCTACTTTTTTACCTTGCCATTGACATAAGAAAACTTCACCAAAACCACCTTGTCCTATTTTTTCTTTTACATTACTTATTTCGTCGTAGTCTATGTAGTAACTTAATCCATTTACGTTTATTGATGAATAAAAATATTTTGATTGCTTTGTTAGTTCTTGTAATAAATTTACATTTGAGATATTGTCATTATCTTTTAATTTTTTTTTTTTACCTTCTTCTGATTTTAATGGCATTGTGTTTATTTTATCTTCTATTGATATTTTAAATTTTTTTTTAAGGGAATTTTCATCATCATCTTCTTCTGAATTTGCATTTTCTTCTATTTCTTCATTATTTTTTTCATATTTTTTAATTAAAACATTTTTTAACATTTCAATATTTTTTGATATATTTAAAATTTCATTTTTATCATTTATACCAAATAAATTTATAATTCCTTTATTATCTAAATTTAATAATTTTGAACCATCAATATTACTTTCAATTAATTTATTAACATATTTCTCATAATCAATTTTTTTAAACCAATCAACAATATCATCATTAGTCCATTTAGCAACATCAGGTTTTTCAACTAATATATTAGCAGTATTTTGTATATTTTTAATATTTTCAATTTTATCATTATTTTTCCCTTTTAACTTCTTAACAATTTCCAAAAAAAAATATTTCGATTTCATCATATTAGTTTTATTTTCATATTGTTTTTGAGTTTTATTATTTAAAAACTTTTGAAATTTATTTGCATTAAATTCATTAAAATAATCAATATTTTTAATTTTTTTATCATTTTCTTCAAAACCCATTTTATTACTTTGATTAATTAATTTCCCATTATTCCATTCTTCATATAAAATTTGTCCATTTTTATCAATTAATTCACCATTACCATGTTTTTGATCATATTTAAATTGACCAACAAATTTTCCTCCAGTTGCCAAATACAAAACACCTTTTCCATGTCTTTTATCATCTTTCCATTCACCTTGATAACGATCACCATTTTTATAAAAAAAAATACCCATACCTTCTCTTTTATTATTATTAAAATTTCCTTCATACATTTCACCTGTTTTATTATAGAAAAATGTTCCTTTTCCATGTTTTAAATTATCATACCAATTTCCTTCATATTTATCACCATTTTGATAATAATATGTACCAAAACCATTTCTTACATTTTGTACTGTTGCTCCAATGTAGTATTCACCGTTACGATAATATAATGTTGAAACTTCTTGATTTTTTTCTTGAGTGTTTTCTCTTTTTAATTCTTGGTTTCCCTTTTTTAAAAAAAAAATTATTTTTTTTTTTTATTGGGTTTTTTATAGGTTTATTAAGGTTAAATAAATTTTTTTTTTTAAATTTTTTTAAAGGTTTTTTTTACTTTTTGAAGTTTGATAATTCTGATTTTAATATTTCTTCAAAATTATCTTTTATTTCTTCATCTTCCCAATCATCCTGCCATTGTTTTAATTCATTTTCATCTTTTTTTTCTATATAATTTCTATTTTGCTCAAATTCTTCAAAATAATCATCTTCTTCAAATACACCTAATTTTATTTGTTTTCCTTCTTCTTTTGGTTTCTCTTTATCTTTTTTATCATTTTTATCCTTTTCATCTTTTTTCTTCTCCATAGTTATTTTTATTTATATATTTAAATAATTTAATAGAGAATTGAATGTGATTTTGAAAAAAAAATAATATTTATAAAATAAATGGCTAATACATTAAAACATTTATTTTTAATATTATTGTTTTATATTCAATTTTCATTTATTTTTACACAAGAATATCAAAAGTGTGGTGTTCAATTTCCACCTAATAAAAAAGAAGATTGCAAACCTAAGCAAAATGAATTGAAAAATGAGGAAACTTGTTGTTATGTTGAAGTTAAAGATTTAGGAAAACCTCATTGTACTAAAGTGAGTAAAGAACTAGAGGATAGTATGATAAATGAAATTAAACTTACTTTAGGTAAAGAAGTAAATATTCAATGTTATAAATCATAGAAATTAATCTTATAAAATTTAATTTTTAGAATTTAAAAAAAGTAAAATATTTTAATAATTATTTTTTAATATTTTTAAATATTGATTTATTATACTTTTTTTTATTTGAATGTATAATAAATATATTAAAATTATATTTTTTTCTTTTTTATCAATATGATATTAAGAATCTTAATTTTATTTATTTTTTTTATCTCTTAATTGATAAAAATTTTTTTATAATTAATTATTTAATAAACATCCAAAAGAAAAAATAATTTAAAATTAAAAAAATGAACATGAAAACAGATGTAGAAAAGCGATTAAACGAATTTCGTAAAGTACGTAAAATAGGAGAAGGAACATACGGAGAAGTATATGAAGCAATAGACACAACAAATAATAGAAGAGTAGCAATGAAAAAAATGAGAATAGAAAATAAAGATGAAGGAATTCCAATAACAGCTTTAAGAGAAATGTGTATATTAAAACATCTTCGTCACGATAATGTAGTTAAATTATATGAAATAATCCAAGATGTAGATAAAATAGTTTTAATATTCGAATATGCTGATATGGATCTTAAAATGTATGTTGATAAAGAAAAAGGAATAAAAGATTTAAAAATAATCCAACAATTCACATTACAAATTTTAAATGGATTATATTATTGTAATATTAATAGGATAATTCATAGAGATTTAAAACCACAAAATTTATTATTAATAACAAGTGAAATGAAATTAAAATTATGTGATTTTGGTTTATCTAGAATGTTCTCATTACCAATGGGAAAAATGACACATGAAATTATTACTTTATGGTATAGACCACCTGAAGTTTTATTAGGTATTGAAAATTATACTACGAAAGTTGATTCTTGGTCAATTGGGTGTATTATGGCAGAAATGATAACTGGTAAACCTTTATTTCCTGGTGATTCAGAAATTGGTCAATTATTTAAAATTTTTCAAATTATGGGAACTCCTAATGAAGAAAGTTGGCCTGGGATTACTAAGTTAAAAGATTATTCTATTAATTTTCCTCAGTGGAAACCTAAAAAAATTAAAGATCTTTTTCCTAATTTTGATAAAGATGGATTAGATTTGATGGAAAAGTTTTTACAAATGGATCCTGATAAAAGAATTACTATTAAAGATGCACTTAATCATCCTTTTTTAGAAAAAGTTAAAGCTGAAGAAGGGGATATTGATTAAAATTTTTTTTTGTTTTTTTTATTTTAATAAGAAGAATATTAAAAATGTTTTTAGAATTAAATATTTTTTTATTTTTATATGAAAATATTTTATTTATTTTATGCATAAAATATTTAATGTCAAACCAACCAATAATTTTTTTCTTTGTAGGAGATATTTCTAATAAAAAAATTATTACTGAATTTACTTCATATACTCATCCTAATTTAACTAGTATTAAAGCAGATAATAAAAGAATATTTAATAAATTTTGTTTATCTAATGAAATAAAAATTGGAGAGAGATTAAAAATAAATGATAATTCTTCATTAGTTTATAATTTTATTATATTGGCTCCAACAATTTATTTTTTTGTATGTACTACACCAAAATATAAAGATGAACTATCATTTAAATTAATTGATGAAATATATGAAGAAAAAGTTTATGCGATGAAAAATGATAAAGGAGAATTAAATGCTGAAGGAAGACAAAAATTAAAGAAAATAATAGATAAATATCAAGATCCTAATATTAATAAAATTTCTGATATTTTAAATACAGTTGATTCTATAAAAGTAATAGTTAAAGATTCTATTCAAAAAGTTGTTAATAATACTCAAAGTTTAGATGAATTAGAAAAAAAAAGTCAAATGTTAAAAGAAAAAGGAAAAGACTTTCATAAAAATGCAAAAGAAACAGAAAGAATTACATGGTGGCATAATTGTAAAATTAAAATTATTCTTTTTTTAATATTAACTATAATAATAGGTTTAATTGCATATAAAATAATTTATAGATAAAAAAATCAAAAAACAAAAATTTTTAATTCAAAAACAAAAAATATAAAACATCAATTAAAAATATTTTTTTTTATTTATTTCCAAACTCCTTTATTTTTAATTGACTTACCATTTGTTTTAATATTATTTTTTTCATTTGGTTTTGCTGTAGAAGGTTTTTTAATTCTATGTTCTTCTTTTTCATAATTTTTATAATTATTATTATATTGATATAATTCTACTTTTTTTCTAAAATTGAAGAAATAAAAAAAATATAAATTTTACTTTCCAAAATTAACTAAACCTTTACCTGGTGTTTTTTTTTTTTTTTTTTTTTCAGGTCCAAATTCTTCAGTAATATCAGTTCTAAATTAATATTAAATAATATTTATATTTTTACCTTTTAATTGCTCTATTATAATTAACTTTCTGTAATTTCATATCATTATTTCTTAAATAATTATTAACTTTTTTTAATTTATCTGCAAAATCTTCATCACGATTTCCTTTTCTTATTTGAAATATAAATTTACCATTATTACCAGCAATTTCATTTCCTTCTTCTTTAAAATTATAAATATGAATTCCTTCTTTAGAAAAAATATTTTTTAATTTTTTAGAATTTACTTTATTAAAATTATTATCACAATTAATTTCATAATTATCATAATTACCTTCAATTGGTTTTTTATTAGAATAAATTGAAATTGTATTTCTATATTCATTTGGTTGTGTTGATAAAATATTATAATTTACACTTCCAATATTTGTTGGATTTGTTTTTATATTTAAACTCTTTTTATCTATTAATGATATATCTTTATTATAATCTCTTTTAGTTAAAAAATTCTTTCTATTAAATTTCTTATCATTTAAATTTTTATGAAAAATATCATCAAATTCTTTCATTTTTTTCTTTAATGGTTCAGTATTACTATTTCTCCAATCTTGATTAGTAGAAATTCTAGAATGTGTCATTGATCTTTTTAAAGTAGCAGTTCTCTTTTCTTTAGCATCTTTTTCTTCTTGTAATCTTTTAATTTTCGTAGCATGAAAACTATTATTTAAATCTTGAACAGTAAATTTTGGTTTTGTATTAGTATTAAAAATATCAGAAGTCATAGCATAAATTTTTCTTATTCGAGAATCCATTGTATTTTTTTCTATATCAGTATCGATATTTGATCTTGGTATAAAAACTGATTTTGTTCTCTTTATTTTATATTCTTTTGTATTATATCCACGATAATCATTTTGTATTTTTAAATCAATTGCATTAAAATCTCTATCTTTTGGTATTCTTCTTATTCTAAATAAATTATCTTCTGTTTTTGTTCTTGTTAATGTTTTTAATGTTTTTGCTCTTTTTGATTTTGTTAAAACTGAATCTTGATAAATTTCTCTTGCTTTTCTTTCTTTGTATTTTGGCTCAAATTTATTTGTATAAATTTTATTTGTTACTTTATCTGTTATCGGTGCTATGTCATCTTTACAATCTTCGAATAAATGAGATTTTCTATATTTTTCATATGCTTCTGTACGATTACCTCTACGAGAACCTAATAAGTCATCTATTGTTTCTTCTACATCATACATTTTTTTAAATATTAAAAATGAAAAAAACAATTTTATGTTTTTTTTAAATTATTTATCAAAAAACAATTTTTATAATAATTTATTTTTGCCTTTAATATAACATATTTTTTGAAATTAAAAACTTATAAATTATATTATTTGAATTAATAAATTTAATATTATTTCATTTTACTATATATATATATCTATATATATAAAAAGAAATTAAATATTAAATTTATTATTTATTCTAAAACATCCAAGTGATTTCATTTTATTCATCGAAGGTATAGGAACAAATTTTTTTGTATATATAATTGGTTTATTATTCGAAGTAATAATTTTCATTTTATTATCATTTTTTTTTCTAGATTTAGGTGAATTAATTTGAATATTACTAACAAAACTTTCTTTATTTTCATCATAATAACTTACACAATTTTCAATTGTACTATCAAAATCATTAAATCTACCTTCTTTTACTAATATTTCTAAATTATTTTGATTAATTAATCTATTACAATAATCACAAATTTTTTCTTTTATTATTACATTATTATTAAATGCATTTTTATATATTTGTTCACAAAATTGACAACATAAATTATCATTTTTAGAACTATCTAAAATACTATATTCATCATCTTCATAAATAGTATTTGAATCAAATGATGAATCATCATCCTCATTATTATTATAATTATTTCCTTCATCATCTGATAATATTTTTTTTAAACAAGGTTTAAAATTATTAAAATCTAAATTTGAATGTCTATAACATACATTTCTTTGAAAAGGATATTCAATTATATTTAATTCATCATGTTCTTCTGTTTCTTTTCTATTACTAAAGCATTGTGTTGAATTTGAAACTGACATATTTAAATTATAAGGTATTATAAATATATCTTTTACTGAATGTTTTTTTTCTTTTTTTATTGTTGTATCATTTTTTAATTCATTTTCTTCATTATTTTCTTTTATTATTTTACCACTTCTTCTCTTTGAAGAAAAATTTTTCATTTTTAAATTCAAAATTATTTAATTTGAAAAATTATTAAAACAATAATAACAAAATCTTTTTCAAATATACATAATTTAAATATTATAATTAAAATTCTTAATTTTTAACAGAATGTTATTTTTAAAAATTTTAAAAAAATTTTCTATATTAAAATAAATATTATAAATATTAATAAAATAATCAAAAACTAAATATCAAAAAGATATTTTAATTTGAAGTTGAATATTTATATAAAGTTGCATATTTTTTTCCAAGTTTTAGTAATTCTTCATGTTTCCCTTGTTCAACAATTTTACCAGATTCTATAACAAAAATAATATCAGAATCAATAATAGTACTTAATCTATGAGCAACAGCAATACTAGTTCTCTTTTTTTGTAATTCATCAATACTTTTTTGAACAGCAATTTCACTTTCTTTATCTAAGGCACTAGTAGCTTCATCTAATAATAAAATAGCAGGATTTTTTAAAAATGCTCTTGCAATTGCTAATCTTTGTTTTTCTCCTCCTGAAACTGGATCTTCTTTTGTTCCTAATTCTTTATCATTGAAAAATTTTTCAATTTTAGCTGATAAAGCAGCTGAATAAACTTCCTCTTTATTAGCATCTAAATTACCATATCTTATATTTTCATATACATTTCTTTTAAATAATACTGGTTCTTGACTTACTAATCCAATATTTTTTCTTAAATCAAATAAATTATAATCTCTTATATCTATGTCATCTATTAAAATTTGACCTTCTGTTACATCATAAAATCTTTCTAATAATTGAATTATTGTACTTTTTCCACATCCTGAATAACCAACTAATCCTACTTTTTTTTTTGGTTCAATTATGAAACTTAAGTTATTTAGAATTTTTTGATTTGGTTTTGTTGGATAATAAAATGAAACATTTTTAAATTCTATTTTTCCTTCTATTTTATTTGCTAGTTTTTTACCTTTATTGGCATCTTCAAAGGCATTTATTTCTGATGGTGTATTTAATATTCTAAAAACTGATATACAACTTTTTTTAGCTTTTGAAAAATCTGCTATACCCCGTAACCCATTTGATAATCCTTGTGACATAGTTGAACAAATATTAATTACAAATATCATATCTTTATAAGTTAATGAATTATTACGAATATAATATCCAGCATAATTAAATACTGTAGCATTACTTGCAAAAGAACAAAAAACTCCTAATCCAAGTAAAATTCCTTGAATTAGAGAATCTCTTAAAAAATTTTTTTTTTCAGCTTCTAAAATTTTTAAATACATTTGAACAGCTGGTTTTTGAAAATTAAAAGAATAAATAGTTTTAGTATTAATAACACATTCACTTAACACAGCACCAGCTTCAATATCCATTTTTTTTTCACCATCTCTTCCTCCTCTTCTAGCTCTATTAACTAAAATTTGAGAAGAGACAATAAAAGGTAAGAAACATAAAGTAATAAGAGTTAATCTATAATCATAATAAGAAGATAATCCCAAACCAAAAATTAAAATACCTAAAGTAGTAACAGCATCACCAACAATAGTTAAAATAATAGCATTTAATTGAGTAGTATCAATTGATAATCTTGTTAATAAAGCACCAGGAGAATTTTCATCCCAATCATAAAAACCAACATGTAATTGTAAATATTTTTTAATTACTTCTTTTCTCATTTCTGATGATATCACACTACCAACTGTATCTAATTTTAATATTTTAATAAATATAAATAAACCAAATCCTATTGCTACACAAAAAAATATTAAACCCCATTTTTTACCTTGTTTATTTATTTGTTCATTATCTGTTCCTGATAAACCATTTATTCCTTTTCCCAAAACCCATCCTGAAAAAACTGTTATTATTCCTCCACCTAATGATGCTATGATTCCTAAGAAAGTATTTAATTTATTATTTTTAAGTAAACCAAATAATTTGGTATATTGAATTTTAACATCTTTTTCATTTGAATATTCTGTTAAATCTGTTTTTTCATCTTCATTTTGACTTGATAATTTTCTAAATAAATGATCTGAGTTTTTTTTAGATAATTTTTTCGAAGAAAGTCCATCATTTTTATTATCATTTAATTGTGATTTAACTAATCCAGCATAATATCCATTTTTTTCAAGAAGTTCTTCATGAGTTCCAATTTCACATACTTCACCATCGCGAATTGCATATATACAATCTGCATTTTGAATTGTACTTAATCTATGTGCAATTATTATTGTTGTTATATTCCTTTTTGATATATTATCTAATGCAATTTGAACTTCTTTTTCTGACTTATTATCAAGAGCACTTGTTGCTTCATCTAAAATAAGAATTTTAGGTTGACATAATATTGCTCTTGCTATTGCAATTCTTTGTTTTTGACCACCTGATAATTTACTACCTTTAATTCCAACAATATAATTATATTTATCTGGATTTTTATTTATAAATTCAGTTGCATGAGAATCTTCACAAGCATTCTTTACTAAAGTAATAGGGTCTCCTATTTCTTTTAAGATTTTTTCTCTTCCAAAAATAATATTATCCATTATTGTTTGATTAAATAAAACTGGTTCTTGTTGTACATAACCAATAAATGATCTAAGGTATTCAATATCATATTTATGTATAGGAATATTATTAATTAAGATTTCACCTTCTGTTGGTTCATATAATCTTTCTATTAAATTTACTATTGTACTTTTCCCACATCCAGATTCACCAACTAAAGCAATTTTTTTTCCTGGTTCGAAAGTCAAATTTAAATTATTTAAAATTAATCTTTTGTTTTTATCAGAAGGATAAATAAAAGAAACATTTTTAAATTCAACTTTCCCAGATATTTCATTTTTAGGTGGTTTTAACACAGATTCACTTAAATTTATTTTAGGAACTCTTTCATAAAGAGTAAAATAATCACTAGAAGCCAAAGCACTTTCTTGAATAATTTTAATATTAGGAGCAATATTACTAATAGACATAATAGCTAAAAGAGTAGAAAAGACAGCAACAAGTATATCACCAACTGTGAAAGGTTCACCAGTTCTAGAACTAATTTCTTTATCAATAATTAATTTTCTACCATATAAAAGAGCAATAGCAAAACTACTATGACTAAAAGCAATAGCAGCCCCAACTGATCTTCCTAGCTTAAAAGCTTTATCAACATTATATCCATGAACTTCATCAATTAAAGCATTAAATCTTTGCATTTCAAATTCAAAATTTACAAAACTTGCAACTGTTTTAATATTATATAAAATTTCTTCAGCAACACCTCCTGCTTTTTCAAAAGTTTTTCTAGATAAAATAATAGAACTTTTTAATGTTTTCATCATAATAATAAATGAAACAATAGTAAATGGAGTTACTACTAACATAACTAAAGTTAATTTCCAAGAAGTGATAAAAGCAACAATTAATCCAGCAATAAATTGAGCAGTTAATAGAATAATAACACCAAATTTATCACCAACTCCTAATTCAATTTGTTCAAGTTGTGCTTGTACTTTAGTAGAAAATTCATATGCATTGTTTTCATCAAACCATCCTTGTTCTTGTTTTAATATAGTAGCAAAATATTTTTCTTTTAAATGATGCATTTGTCTTAAAGCTGAAAGAGCCCACATGAAAGTCATTAAAAAATTAGAAAAAAACATAGCAACACCCATTATAAGATAAATTCTTACTTTTTCATCAATTTCATCTTTAAAAAGTTCCATCATACTTGTATTATTTTCTCTAATATATGCTGAATTTCTAAAATTATTTACTGTACTACCATTTAAAAGTGAAATTATTGGACCTGATGCTCCGGAACAAATACTTCCTATAAAACCTAATATCATGAATAATATTTCTAATTTTCCACTTAAATGACAATATAATT
>Ga0256407_10007703_pt1 | contig 16080 bp, 16 predicted proteins | sample RumenRJG_04DNA_FD_193489 | JGI IMG/M metagenome (GOLD analysis project Ga0256407, IMG submission 193489) | Bovine rumen microbial communities from Lethbridge, Alberta, Canada - RJG_04 | ecosystem: Host-associated > Mammals > Digestive system > Stomach > Rumen | place: Canada: Alberta...
AAGCAATTATCACTATTCAAAATCAAAGATTTTGATTAATAGTTTGCCATCAAAAAACTCATTTATAAAAGAACAAAAGATGAGGCAAAATTTACCTCAAAATTTTTGCAAAAAGGGGGAACTCAAAATCAATAGTATTACAGCAATTATTTCTTAATTGATACTATCCACCTATCTTTTCTATATCGATAGTACAAGCTTTTTTTAATTTAGTTACTATTTGTCATTTCTTTAGTCTAAGATAATGTTATGAGATTAAAAGTTGATTCTGTTATTTCTAGTGAATATCCTGAAGGTTTAACCATTCAAGCTCTTTTAGATTCTAAAGATATTGAGGCTGTTCCTTGGCTTGTTATTTCTGTTAACGGAATATTTGTTAAAAGAGAATATTTTAAATCTCATGTTTTAAATGATGGAGATGAAATAGAACTTATCTATATTCGAGGTGGAGGATAATGAGCCGATATTCTCGCCTTTTAGAATTAAATGATATTACTACAGACAAACTTAATTTGCTAAAAAGCAAAAAAGTTTTAATTATCGGTGTTGGTGGAGTTGGTCAACATGTAGCGACTTATCTAGCCACCAATGGAGTAACTAATTTAACTATTGTGGACTATGATAAAGTTGAATTATCTAACTTAAATAGACAAATACTATTAACTGAATTAGATCTAGGAAAGTTAAAAGTTGATGTTGTTAAAAGTGCCTTATTAAGTAGAAATAGTGACGCTCATATTAACTCAATTAATCTAAAAGTTGATGAATCTAATATTGATGAGTTAGTTAAAGGCTATGACTTAATTATTGATGCGGTAGACAATTGGAAAAGTAAATTAATTATCGCTAAAGCGTGTAAAGATAATAAAGTGCCATTCTTACATATTGGAGTGGATGGATATAAAGGACAGTATTGCTTATTTATTAATAAAAGCTTATTAGACATCGCTAAACCTGATATTATATCTTCTCCTAAAGATGGGGTGCTTGGTCCAATGGTGGGCATTATATCTTCTTTAGCTAGTATGCTCGCTATTAAGTATTTATTAGGTGAATTTTCTAGCTTAAACAAAATATATTATTTTGACTATAACTCATATAGACTAGTTGAAATGTTAATTTCGTAAGACTAAAATATTTTTGTATCTAAAGGAGATTTTTCATGAAAAAAATCAAAGATTTGATTAAGCCTTATTTAAGCTTAATTTTCGGCGTATTGTTCTTTTTACTTTATTTGAACTGGCTTCGCGCTGACGGAAAGGTATTTGCAATTGGTTTAGTTGCAGTCATTATTTCTTCTTACTACCTCTGCGCTGGAATTTTAGGAATTGTTCTAGGAGAGAAGATGCCTGCTGGTTTAAAGAAAGTGTTAAGCATCTTATCTGTTTCTTTATTCCCGACATTCATGTTTGTGTTCTATCTACTTAGAGTGATTGAAAATTCTGATTTCATGGGACCAACCGCTTGGGTAATTTATCCATTATGCATGGGCGCTTCCTTATTGATGGTTGTGTTTTACATTATATCTAGATTCGAAAAGAGCGCTGTTATCGTTAGATTAACTGGATTATTTGCTGCGGTTTTCGCCATCGCTTTAGTCACTGACTTATTATTTGATCCACAGGGTAATGAAGCGACATTTGCTACAATTGGTGTGGTGACATTATTAGTTTACGCAATCTATATTGTTTTATTATTTAATTCATTGGCTAAAGAAAAAGCTGAATAGTTCAATACTTATTAATTTAATTACTAGCCTCGCATTTGCGGGGCTTTTTTGATATTCATTAAATAATATGGCGGAGTAATTAATTTTTTAATAAAATTATTACAAGATGAATATTCTTCTCACTAATGATGATGGATATAACGCTTTAGGTATTAATAAACTAAAAGCGCTTTTAAGTAAGTACGGTAAAGTGATAGTAGTGGCCCCTAAAGAAGTAATGTCCGCTAAATCGGTTGCTCTTAATTTAAGAGAACCAATTGAAGTTATTAAAAGTAGTGAAGATTTATATATTGTTGATTCTACCCCTGCTGATTGCGTAGCGTATGCTTTAAGTAGCATTGATATAAAATTTGATCTTGTAGTATCTGGAATAAACCATGGACATAATATTTCTTATGACACGATGTATAGTGGCACAATTGGAGCGTGTTTACAGGCTTTAACATATCGTATCCCTGCTATAGCGGTATCTGCTGAGCATAATTTTGAATTAGTGGAATCCTATTTTGATGAAGTGATGTCTTATATCAAAATTAATAACTTATTATCTAATGAATATTTGCTAAATATTAATTTCCCATTTGGTAGTGAAGTCAAAGGAATTAAAAACACTCACATCTTTTATCGAAAAGAAGTTACTTATTACGAGTCTAGAGGAAGCAACAAATATCAGGCTCTTAGAAAATTACAAGACGACGAATGCACTGATGAATCTAGCGATGTATACGCTGTACATCACGGATATATATCTATCTCGAAATTAGGAAAGACATTAGATTATTATGAGTAAAGTTACATTAAAAAATAACAAAGAAATTAATCAATTACGCCCAAAGAAAAAGAAGATGTGGTGGCGATACTTATTGGTGTGGGGTTCAGGATTATTATCCGCTTTTCTTATTGTAGGGATAGTGGCTATTGTTCTTACAACCTCATTTACATCTAAAGAAGTATTAACGATGTTTGGTGTTAATGTTAACGCTGTACTTCAACCTTATTATCAAGGGATGTCTATTCTTAAACTTGCGACCACATTACCATATTTAAAATATGAAACTTTAGGGGATATTTATAATGTCACTCCAATGATTAAAGATATTTTTGAAAACACGATTAATCCAGTTTTAGAAAAAGAAATATATTTCGAATACAATTGGGAAGAAATAGCTATTAAACCGTTTAAATTACCAGCAGAGCCTAGAGAAGACGGCTCAATAGATCCGAGCGAAGATTTATCAACTTATTTAGGTAGAGCTATCAAAGAAGGGGTATATCTAAAAGATTTTATCAATGGAGATATTCCTTACCTTGTGAATTTATTCTTATATCCTAAAGATGAATACGGAGAATTTGATTTTGATGATCCATATTGCTTAATGGACTTCATTAACGCTGATAGCGACTTCTTTAATAGCATCTTAGATAGTGTTAAAGTCAAAGACTTCATTGAAAACCCATCAGGAGACCCACTTTTACAGCACATTGGAGAATGGTCTATTAATGATTTCGATGATGAACATATTAATGCATTATCTCTAGGCTTATTTATTAATCCAAGTTCTACTGACCCTTTAATGCAAGAAATTTCAACTTGGACAGTTGCCGATTTAAAAGCAGGAAATAAGTTTGATACACTATCTCTTGGCTTATTCTTAAATCAAGAATCAAGTGACCCATTTATTCAAGAAATCTCTACCTGGACAGTAGCTGATTTAAAACAAGGTGACACGATTGAAAATTTATCTATTGGTCTATTTTTAAATCAAGAATCTACCGACCCAATTATTGAAAAATTAAGTGAATTAAAAATTAAAGATTTAAAAGATGAAGACACAATTAGAAACCTATTTATGACTTTAAAGTTAGAGGAAGTGATTGATGTTGATTCTTCTACCCCACAAATTATCGTCAAGCTTATAGATAAGGACTACACAATTAACGATTTATTAACAAGCAACTTATATAACGATTTAACAGTGGGTGATGTTTTTGACACCACTGATAATCGATTATTAGAAGCTTTAAAAGGCGTCTCTCTTAATGATATGGAAGATGAAGACACTATTTTAGCCTTAAAACTTGGTGATGTTTTACCAACTACAACAGGAGGAGATTCAATTATTGATAAATTCTCTGATAAGACTTTATCTGAATTATCTAGTTTAGATATCCATGATATTAAAATTAGCGACATATTCTCTAGCGATGAGATTAATAACAATAGAATTCTTAAAGCTTTAACAACTTCTAATCCAAATATTTCGATTGGTGATTTAACTGATACTTCTGTTATTCAATCTTTGAAATTGGGTGATATATTAAGCGATTCGCAAATAGCTGATAGTAAGATATTGTCCTCTTTAGTGGATTTAGATTGCTCCATTGGTGAATTATCTAGCAAGATTGATACTTTAACTTTAGGTAGTGTTTTAGGTATTGATTCGACAAGTTTAGGAGTTCCACGTATTTTAAAAGTTTTAGCGGATACTCAAATTAAAGATCTAACTACTAGAGTTAATTCTTTAACTCTTATTGAAATGGTGGATATTGATTTAGATGACCCAAATACTCCTTTACTTATGAAGACACTTGCAAATAAAACTATTGATGAATTAAATGCTTATTTGCCTCATATTAAATTAGGGGATGTCATGGATTTTTCTAATTATCCTAATTTAGATAATGATACTGTTAAAAATACTGAAATTAATGATTTTGAAACTTTAATCAACACTTTAAAAGATCATCTCAAAGTTAAAGATGTAGTGGATATTGATATGTCCAGCCTAGATACTCCTAAGCTATTAAAAACTTTAGCGGAAGAATATTTAAAAGATTTGGACACCAGATTAAATACCTTAAAACTTAATGAAATTATGGATATATCTACTTCTTCTCATCCTCTATTACAAGCTTTAAGTAATTATTCTTTTAGTGAAATAGAAGATGTAATTCCAACTTTAACTCTCGGAGATGTCTTAGATATTAATTCTTCATCTCACCCACTTTTAAAGGCATTACAATTAGTGAGTTTATCTAATTTAGAAAGCACGATTCCAACTTTAGAATTAGGTGACTTACTCACTATTGATGGTAACTCCCCTAAAGTCTTACAGTCTTTAGAGCATACTTCTTTATCTAATTTCTCTAGCTCGATTACTGATTTAACTTTAAGTCAATTAATCGATATTGATGTAACTGACCCTGACACCCCTCAAATATTAATTGCCTTAAAAGATGTTAAAGTATTAGATGGCACATCCTTAACTAATAAAATTAGCAATTTAAAACTTAATGACATTTATAAAGAAAGTGAATGTGATGGTATTTTTGAATACCTATGGGATGATAATGATGAAGGAGATTTATTAATCTCTGATATCCCTAATGCAGTCAATAATTTACCTTTAGTAAAAATCTTAGAAGATTATATCTATGTCGATGATGTTAATCAGGCTAAATATTATGATGAGATTGATGACGCTTATTATTCATATTCACAGTTAGTAGGAGGCTTATCTCCAACCGGACATGAAGTTACAGAATATAAACGTATTCAACCAATTTATTGGTTCTTATTAACTGATAGTAGTGAAACTTTCACTAATGAAGAAAAATATTATGTTTTAAAAAATGGACTAGATTATACGATTAATAGTGGACTAGAGAATCTCACCACTAACTTTACTTACCACATGCAAACAGAAACGCTATATGAATTATATGATTCTGGAGTATTAGACACCAGTGTACTAGCTAGAACTGATTTAGATAAACAGTTCGTTGATCCTAACACTCACGCAATTAGAATTGTGGGCAATTTAACGATGTCAGAATTCTTATCAATTTGTATACAATTACTCCCTTCTATTCCAAATCCATAAAATCCATATACAACAATTTTAAAATTGTTATATAATACAAAAGAAAAGAGGAAATAATATGCCATTAGTTAACACTATTGAAATGTTTGAAAAGGCCTATAAAGGTGGTTACGCCATTGGGGCTTTTAACTGCAACAATATGGAAATTGTTCAAGCCATTACTGAAGCAGCTAAAGAATGTAACTCTCCAGTCATCTTACAAGTTTCTGCTGGAGCAAGAAAATACGCTAAACCTGTCTATTTAAAGAAAATGGTGGAAGCTGCTGTAGAAGATACTGGCTTACCAATTGTCTTACATTTAGACCATGGTGCAGATTTTGAAATTTGTAAAGATTGTATCGATGGTGGTTTCACTTCAGTCATGATTGACTGCTCTAGTAGACCATTTGAAGAAAATATCGCTATTACCCGTAAAGTTTGTGAATACGCTCACGCTCATAAACCATATGTCACCGTTGAAGCTGAACTTGGAACTTTAGCAGGTATTGAAGACGATGTTAAAGTCGAGCACGGTGCAGAAAGCTATACTAAACCAGAAGACGTTGAAGAATTCGTTAAAAGAACTGGATGTGACAGCTTAGCTATTGCTATTGGAACATCTCACGGTGCTTATAAATTTAAACCAGAACAATGTACCAGAGATCCAAAAACCGGAAAACTTCTTCCACCTCCTTTAAGATTCGATATCTTAGAAGAAGTATCTAGAAGACTTCCAGGATTCCCAATTGTTTTACACGGATCAAGTTCTGTTAACCAAGAATACGTTGATATTATTAATGCACACGGTGGCAAACTCGTTGACGCGGTTGGTGTTCCAGAAGAACAACTTAGACACGCTGCTAGATTAGCGGTTTGTAAGATTAATATCGATAGTGATCTCCGCTTAGCAATGACTGCTGGAATTAGAGAGCACTTCGATGAACATCCAGATCACTTTGACCCACGTCAATATGTCGGTGATGGTCGTAAATATGTCAAAGAACTCGTGAAACATAAAATCACTGAAGTTCTTGGCTCTAACGACAAGATCTAATTTAAACTATTAAATTATAGGAGACAGAAATGTCTCCTTTTTTCTTTTCTTTATTATTTTAGCATAAATGCAACTTGCATTATATTAGCGTTGCATTTGCGATACAAAAGATTATAATAAAATCGAAGGAGGTACTATACATGAGTAAAAGTATTTCTAACGTAAGTTTCAGAATCGATACAGACCTTAAGAATGAGGCTAACGCTTTGTTTGAAAGTCTAGGTATGACATTAACTACAGCCTTTAATATTTTTTTAAGACAAGCTGTTAGAGAAAAAGGCATGCCTTTTGTAGTTACGACTGTTGTTCCAAACAAACAAACTCTTAAAGCAATCGAAGAGACAAAAGAAATAATGAATAATCCTAATTCTAAAGGTTATTCTCTTGAAGATGCTCTTAAAGAGCTAAAAAAGTGAACTTGATAGTCAAATGGACCAATAGTTTCAAAAAAGATTACAAAAGAGCTATTAAGCGACACTTAAAAATAGAAAAGCTAGACGAAGTCATCTCGAAATTATCAAAAGGAATATCTCTAGAAGAAAAATATCGAGACCATGCTCTTGCTGGAATTTTTGAAGGACTTAGAGAATGCCATATCGAACCTGATTGGTTATTAATCTATCAGATAGAAAATGAAACACTGATACTTACATTATCTAGAACTGGATCTCACTCCGACTTGTTCAATTAGAAAAACTAGGAGACCAAATGGTCTCCTTTTGTTATACTTAAAATATGAATGTTATTTTTATCTGTCATGGTAATATTTGTCGTTCCCCAGTTGCGGAAATCATTTTTTCTGATTTAGTAAAAGAAAATAAATTAGATATCAATGTTTCTAGTAGAGCAACTTCTTTAGAAGAAATAGGTAATGACATCTATCCTCCGATGAGAAGAGTGTTACATAATCATGGTTATATTGATGTGCATCATTCCGCTACTAGAATCTCTAGAAGCGAATTTGAATCCGCTAATTACATATTTTATATGGATAGTAATAATTTGTATTATTTAAATAAACTATTTGGTCCTAGCGATAAATATCATTTAGTTACCGAATATCTAGATAATATAGAAATTGAAGATCCATGGTATACAAATAGATTTGAATACGTTTATCAAAGAATCAAAAAAGCAGTGGAAGCAATTATCAAGCAAATAAAAAAATAACTCGGTTTAATCCGAGTTATTCTTTTTAAGAATAAAGATTATTTTTCTTCTTTCTTTTCTTCAGCAGGAGCTTCTTCTTTTTTCATTTTCGCTTCTAATTTTTCTTTAGCTTCAACGCCTTTTCTATGGACACTATTAATGACCTTAATAATGATGAAGAGGATGAGAGCGACTAATAAGAAGTTAATGATTGCAGAGATGAATGCGCCCCAATCAATATAATTGGTTTTAGCCCAGTCAATTTGCTTAACAATTTGTCCACCTACTTCGGTTTCCATATAAATTGGATCGCCTAAGATAGTTCTTGCTGATTCTAAACCGCCTCTACCACCGATTAACCAGTTGATGAGTGGTTGAAGAATGCCACCTGTTAAGGCTGTAACAATTGCGGTAAACGCACCACCGATAATGACACCAACGGCCATATCCATGACGTTACCACGGGTAATGAATTCTTTGAACTCGCCAAAGAATCCTTTCTTATTTGGATCTTTTGCCATAAATAATTTTGTCCTTTCGTTTAAATATTAATTCAAACGACTTTAATTTAAAAGAATTTTTTACTATGATTAAAAAAGGAGAAAAATATGATTGATTTACATTTACACCTTGATGGTTCTTTAAGTTTAGAAGATTTTAAATTTTTAGCGGAAAGAAATCACGTTTCTTTAGGGGATGATTTTCCAAAGAATGTCCGTGTCCCTGAAGGCTGTAAATCGTTAGAAGAATACTTAACTAGATTTGACCTACCTTGTTCATTACTTCAAGATGAATTTTCTATTGCATATGCGGTCACTAGTTTAGTTAATAGATTATATAATTCTGGCTATATTTATGCCGAAATTAGATTTGCTCCTCAGCTTCATACTTTAAAAGGAATGTCTCAAGAAGACGCAGTTATATCTGCGATTTCTGGACTTAAATATGCTCTTAAAGATAAAAGTGGATTTGACGCTAATTTAATACTTTGTTGCATGAGGCAATCACCAGTTGAAGTAAATATGCCTGCTATTGAATTAGCGGACAAATATCGTAAGGATAAGGTTGTTGCCGTTGATTTAGCGGGTCCAGAAGCTTTCTTAACTGGAGATCACTATACCTCATTATTTGATGAAGCTAAAAAACGTAATCTAAATATTACAATTCATGCAGGAGAAGCGTGCGGTAGTGAAGAAGTTATTAGAGTAGTTGATTTACTTCACGCTCAAAGAATCGGGCATGGGGTTCACTTAGAATTAACTAGAGAAAATATCAAAAAAATGGTGGAAAAAAGAATCACCTTTGAATTCTGCCCTACAAGTAACCTACAGACTACATCGTTACCTGATTATAAATCAGTGCCTTTAAGAGAGTTTGATAGATATGGAATTGCAGTGACAATTAACTCTGATAATATGACTGTAAGTGACACTGATGTTTTAAAAGAATATAGACATTTATATAAAGAATTCAAATTGCAAAAACATGAAGTTAGACATTTTTTAACTAACTCCATTAATGCTTCATTTACTGATTTAGCTACTAAGACAATGTTATTAAATGAATTAAATAAAAAGATCGATAGCTACTTCGATCTCATTATTAAAGAATAATATCAAATATTATTTCACGTATGTATCAAAATATAATTGGATGGCAGGTAAATGCCATTCATATTGTTTTTGTTGATCGATTGCACCCCAAGGCTTAATTAAAGAAACATCAACAGTGGTGCCGTCAAGCTTAGCAAATCCAGCACTTGATAACATTGGGCTATTAGCGATTCTACTTTCATTAAAATAAGAAGTCACTAAACCGGTCTCTTTATCTCCTTGATCATTTAGTACAGTAATCATGTCTTTAATTTGACCATTTTCAATTCTTTGGAATGTTGGGATATATCCAGTATCAAAACCAAAGGTTGGATTACCTGCTACTGATAAACCATATTTATCTTTGATGGTTTGATATTCGTCTGTACCTCTATATTTTTCTATATCTAGGATATATAAGTTATTAGTTAAGGTAGTTTCTTTTTTACTTTCAGACCAACTATATAAATAGTTCTTGTTAACAGTCTTACAGTCATTACAACCGCTTCTAGCGATGTATAGATTAATCTTTTCATTATTAGCGATCTTTTCATCTAATAATGTAGAGTCGATATAATACATTTTTGGTAGATAGATATTATCAAACATATATTTTTCTAAATCTTCATAATATTCAAAAAATTTACGATGATTGATGTCTATTTTCCCATAGATCGATTGTCTGATTAAAGTTCCTCTTCTAAAGAAGCAGATGCCAGGCATTACGTCAGTGCCGCGATAAATACCGTAATTATCCTCTCCTTCTAATAAAGCGTTATCAAACGCATAGAATCTTAAATTATATTTGTTCATGAATTGGACCGCTAATGGATTGAAACTTTCCCAACAGAGACAGGTTCGATTATGAAAGATTAATAAAACAAAGCTTTCCTTGTTATCTATTAAATTAGTTAAAGAGGTATAACCAATTTCAACTTCTTCAATATTAACAATGTCATTTTTATAATCATAACCATAGTCTAAAGCAATCTTGCTAGTGTCAACATCATTGCCCCCACAAGAAGCTAAAGAAATAGCGGTCAAAACTGATAAAAATAAAAGTGATTTTTTCATAATGTTTCTTTAAGTATAATTCAAAGCGAGTTTTTAGTCAAAAAAGCGGACAAAAAAATTGATGATTTTTTGAAAAATTATTTTTAAATAAAAACTTGACTGTATCAAAACTTTTTCAAAATTTGGTTAATTCAAAAATCAGGTGCAAAAAAAGTTAGTTAAATTTTTATTTGTTTTTTATATTTTTTTCCTTTATATTTTTTTGCGAAATATTGAACAAATATTCTCACTGATTTTTTGAAAGGTTAGGGATTAAATATGGCGAAAGAAAACTGTATTATCTCACTTCAAGGTGTGAACAAAGTCTATGACGGCAACACTGTCGTTAATGATTTTAACCTTGACATTACTAAAGGTGAATTTGTCACCTTCTTAGGTCCTTCTGGATGTGGAAAAACAACAACTCTTAGAATGATTGCGGGTTTTGAAACTCCAACAAGCGGACAAATTTTATTAAATGGTGAGGATATCACTCGTATTCCTCCTCACAAAAGACCAATTAACACAGTCTTTCAAAGATATGCATTATTTCCATATCTAAATGTTTATGACAATGTTGCATTTGGCTTAAAACTTAAAAAGATTCCATATGAAAAGACTAAAAAAGATGGAACAGTAGTGACCAAGATGCGTCATTTAACTCGTGAAGAGATCGATGCGAAAGTGATGCGCGCTTTAAAAATTATTGATTTAGAAGACTTAGAGACTCGTGATATTTCTACTCTTTCAGGTGGACAACAACAAAGAGTGGCAATTGCTAGAGCGATTGTTAATGAACCAGAAATCTTACTTCTAGATGAACCTTTAGGTGCTCTTGACCTCAAAATGAGAAAAGAGATGCAACTTGAATTAAAGGATATGCATAAGAAGCTTGGCATCACCTTTATTTATGTTACCCACGACCAAGAAGAAGCATTAACTATGAGCGACACAATCGTGGTTATGAAAAGTGGAGAAATCCAACAAGTTGGCACTCCAATTGATATTTATAACGAACCAGTGAGTGCGTATGTTGCTAACTTCATTGGTGAATCTAATATTTATAACGCTACTATGGTGGGTAAACTTAAAGTTAAATTCTTAAATCATGTCTTTGACTGTGTTGATGATTTCCCTCTTAACGAAAAGGTTGATGTTGTTGTTAGACCTGAAGACGTGGAAATTACCGTTATTAAAGGTGAAGTAAATTCTGATAAGCTAGTGGCAAAAATCACTAACAAAATCTTTAAAGGAATTCACTACGAATATGTTTTAGAGGTTGGTAAATCAGAAATAGTTGCACAGTCCACTAAAGATTATCCTTTAGATAGTATGGTCTATATTGATTTTGAACCAGAAAATATTCAAATCATGAAGAAAGAATTAACTAAGAACTTATATCCAGAAGCTTACTTAGATAAAAATAATAAACTTATTATTTCCGACGCTAAATTTGATGTCGATGTTTCTCAATTATTAAAAGGCAGTCATGTTGATGATGAACTTTATTTAATTGCGGAAAACGGCAAGAAATATGATTTAGATGATGCGGATGTGATCGCTGAAATCGGCTTAGGCGATATTGAAATTGTTGATGGTTATGATAACGGTAACGCTAACGGTGTCGTGGTCTCTACTATTTATATTGGTGACCACTGGCAAGTTATTGTCCGTACTCAAGAAGAGGAAGACTTTGTTGTTGATACCCAAGATACTTGGAACGAGGGCGACTTAGTTTCCGTTATTGTTAAACCAGAAAAGATTTCTTTAACCTTGAAAGGAAATATTGATAAATATGAAGTCGAATAAGGCGAAACGCTTTTTCACTTTACAAAGAAAATACCTTTCGATTCCATACATCGTCTTTTTAGTGTTATTCATTATTGTGCCGATAGGAATTGTCATGTTCTATGCTTTTACCTATGAATACACTGACCCTGTCACTGGAGTGAAATTTATTTCTGCCTCTGGCCAAGCGTTTTTAAATTTCTTTACTAGCTGGAGCAAATGGAATGTTTTATTTGTCTCCTTATTTATTGCCACTTTAACAACATTAATATGTTTGTTAATTGGTTTCCCTCTCGCCTACTTCTTAGCAGATAAGAAAGTGAATAAGAATGCAGTATTTGTCACTTTATTTATCGCCCCAATGTGGATTAACTTCGTTTTACGTACCGGTGCGACTCGTGACTTATTAACTTGGATGGGAATTAATGGTGGTAATCATCCTTATGTTGCAACCTTAATTGGTATGGTTCAAAACTATTTACCATTTGTGATTCTTCCTTTATACACAACTATGTTGAAGTTAGATAAATCGCAAATTGAGGCTGCTAGAGATTTAGGAGCTAATCCTACTCAAGTCTTTATGAAGAATATCCTTCCTCAAGCTTTCCCAGGCATAGTCTCAGCTTGTTTAATGACTTTTATGCCAACAATGTCTAGCTATGTTATCTCTGATGTCTTATCTGAAGGTAAGATAACCTTATTTGGTAACTACATCGAATTAGAATTCACTAATAAAGCATGGCATGATGGCTCTTTCATGGCTTTAGTCATGTTAGTGTTCATTGGCTTAACTATGCTCATCTCTCAAAAGTCTTCTAAAGAAGGCAAAAAGGAGGGCGGATCATGGTAAAGAAAATTATTGGTAAGTCCTATATCTGGCTTATTTTAATCTTAATGTATCTTCCTGTTTTGGTCTTAATTGCATTCTCATTTACTGAGTCAGTAAACATTGGCCAATGGGCAGGATTCTCCTTTAACTTATTCCCTAGATTATTTCAATCTAAGGAAATTATGATTGCTTTAGGTAATACAGTTTTACTTGCGGTTATCTCTGCAGTAGTGAGCACCATTATTGGTACCTTAGGAGCAATTGGAGCGTATTATTCTAAACGTCGAATGAGAAATGCTTTGGATTTAGCCACTCAAATTCCAGTTGTTAATGCGGAAATCGTTGTTGCTTTCTCTTTAACAGTGATGTTTGTTTTCTTAGGAAAAATCTTTAAGGCAATGGGTGGAGATAGCTATATCTTCTCATTCTGGACTTTATTAATTGGACATTGCTGTTTATCCTTACCATTTGTCTATATTTCTGTAAAACCAAAATTGCAACAAATGGATCCAAGCTTATATGAGGCTGCTTTAGATTTAGGAGCTTCTCCAACCAAAGCTTTATTTAAAGTTATTGTTCCAGAAATTATGCCTGGCGTATTATCTGGATTCTTACTCTCAATTACTTTATCTTTAGATGACTTTATTGTTACTGCCTTTACTAGAGGTAGTGGTTTACTCTCTGGAAGTAAGAATATTGAAACCTTATCAACCTTGGTTCAGGCCAAAATTAAAAAAGGACCTATTCCTCCAGAAATGAGAGCATTAACGACTATTTTATTTGTCGCAGTTATCGCTGCGGTCATTGGTATTACGATTTATCGTAATCATCAAGAAAAGAAACTCAATCTTTCTAAAAGGAGGGCTGGATAATGAAAAAGATTAATAAAATCCTTCTTTTATCACCAATCTTTTTAGCAATGAGTAGTGGTCTCACTAGCTGTGGAGATTCTTCTTCTGAAAAAGTGACTTTAAAAATTATTAACTCTGAAGACTATATCTTTATTGATGAGGAAGACCGCTCTAATGATATGACTGAACAATTCAAACGTTATGTTATTGATTTAGTGGATGCTGGTGAGTTAGATGAAAAATATCGTCACGTTGAAGTTGTTTATGACACCAGTGACACTAATGAGACACTTTATAGCGAACTTCAAACTGGTAAATCTGATTATGATTTAATTAACGTATCTGATTACATGGCTCAAAAAATGGTCTCTGAAGGACTTGTTGTGCCTTTATTAGCAGAAGGGGAAACAAGAGAAGAGAAATTAGCTAATTATATGGATTATGCTTCCCCAACTTTAAGAGGAAGATTAGATAATATTACCGCTCCTATTTATTCGAAGTTGGTTGATGATCCTGATCACCCAGGAGAAAAAATTCATCCATATGCTAAACTTGAAGATTATGCAGTTGGCTATATGTGGGGTACATTAGGCATTCTATTTAACCCTGAATATAAAGGATTTAAAAACTCTCCAAGCGCGGAAGATGTTATGAATGACATGCATTATTCATTCTCTGCTTTATGGAACCCTAAATATCAAGGTTCTATTTCTATTAAAAACTCTATGCGTGATACTTTCGCCGCTGGATTAATGAACGCTTATGAAGAAGACTTTGCTAGCTTAAAAGCTCAATATGATGATGGCGAGATTGACGTTACAACATATATGGCGGAATACGCTAAAGTCTTTAATGGCGAAAAAGAGACAAGTTTTGAAACAGTAGTGAACAAAGTTCAAAACTCATTAAATAGTCTTAAAAACAATATCTTTGGTTTAGAAGTCGATAGTGGTAAACAAGATATTGTTACCGGCAAGATTGGCATCAACCTTGCTTGGAGCGGTGACGCTGTTTACTCTATGGATCAAGCTGAAGATTCTGAATTAGTCGGTGATAATATCTCTACGCTTTATTACTGCGTTCCTGAATTAGGTAGTAACCTCTGGTTTGATACCTGGGTGATGCCAAATAACGCTAATAGAAGTGAAGAAAGAAGAGAATTAGCATTAATGTTCTTAGATTTTATGTCTGATCCTGCTAATGCGATGCAGAATATGGACTATACAGGTTATACCTCATTTATCGGCGGAGAATCTATCGTTGATTTAAATAGATCCTGGTATGATGTGAGATATAGTGACGTCTTTGAACTTGTTGATGAAGAAGAATATCAAGTCTACGCCTATAAAGGAGAAGATTTCTTTGATGTATCTTACGCTAGATGCTTATCCACAACCGACAAAGTCGGATGCGAAGACTACGCTTTATATTATTTCATTCCTTTTGTAGATGAAGTTACTGAAGAAGAAATTGACGCTCCTAGAAGTGTTGAAGAATTAATTGAAAATGGTAACGTTGTCTACGTTAAAGATGACGATGATGAACCAACTGAAACTCCAAAAACTTATGGAGATATCGCTTTTGCTGATGAAGAGTCTTCAGAAATCGATTTATCTTATTTCTTTAACGACACATTTGACGATGATAGTGAATATCAAAATAATGTCGACACTATATTTTATAGTGATAGTTACTACGCTGATGTATATCCTGAATACGATGAAAGCGAAGAAATCGTTGGATATTATTGCAAAGACGAAGATGGAACCAAACACCCAAATAACTCTGTTGGTAGACAATTCTTCACCCAATATCCAGATGAAGAAACCATTGCTAGATGTGCGGTCATGAAAGACTTTGGCGAGAATAATAAACTCGTAATGAAAATGTGGGAGGAATTTAAAAGCGATCCACTTCCAACTTCTTCCTTAGTAATCTTCATTGTGATTATTGCTTCTGGAATTGCTTTAGGAGCGTTTATTATCACTAACAAAGTATTAGTGAAACGCATTCGTAAAAAAAGAAAAGGAAATGCTCAAAAATAATAGGCGAAACGCATGAAAGTGTGAAATAGCGGACCCCCAATCATAAGAATGACCGGTAATCTATTAAGAGAACCGGTTTTCTTATGTTAGCAATTGTCAAAGATTTGTAGTAATTTTTCATAGACGC
>Ga0256407_10007706_pt1 | contig 16079 bp, 19 predicted proteins | sample RumenRJG_04DNA_FD_193489 | JGI IMG/M metagenome (GOLD analysis project Ga0256407, IMG submission 193489) | Bovine rumen microbial communities from Lethbridge, Alberta, Canada - RJG_04 | ecosystem: Host-associated > Mammals > Digestive system > Stomach > Rumen | place: Canada: Alberta...
TCAGCACCTGAACGAGAATATGGCCATAGGTCTGTTCGCACAGGATTTCATAAAGATTCTCATTGAAAGTAATAAGCGGAGAAAAAATCGATTAATAAAAACATTAGAAAACGAGATGAAAAAATATTTGCTTCCCAAAAGAGATTCAATTTCTAAAAAAAGAAGGTTCAGGGACGCAAATAAATATTCTGCAAACCAAAAAAGTAGCTTTTAGACCTTAAGTTGATGATGTTAAGTCGTGCCTGAAGAGGCACAAAAAAGACTGACCGAACTAAGCGAAAAAACTACAGCTTTAATTGATACAAACGAGATAGATGAAAAAAAGTTTGATGAAGACTTTGAACTCTATATCAATTATGTGTCTACGGTCTCACCGTGGATTCAAGAAGAGCAAGTGACAGATTTGTTTCAGGTAAAATATGATTTGGACTATCTTAAAATACTCATTTATTATCAACAGAATCCTGATAATGCTAATCGAGTGCTTGAAAAGTTATCTGACTTTATAAACCAAAACCAGCAGTATTCAAAAATTGTGCAAGTTCAATCGAGATATGATGAAATTGCATCTAATCAAATGAAGTCTCTGAAATCTAGAGCAGATAAATTCTTAAAAAGCGAGACTTATGATTCCTCTGAATATCAAATTTTTTTATCAGAAACCGAAGATTTTTTGACCGTTTTGTATGAAGATAATAAAGAAGAAACTGACAATTATCGTTTATTGCAAAAACTTATTGACGATATAAAAGTCCGAGAAATAGAACTCTCAAATAAAAAACTGAAAGCCAATTATGGAAAGATGTTTGATGAATTTGTGAAAGCAGCGAAGCAAAATAAAGTTTCTCAAAGTGATTATGTGGATTTGCAAAAACAAATTCCAATTATGCAAGAAACTTTTCCTGGGGAATATGATGACGACGACATTATTTTATATGAATGGAAACTACTCAGTGAACTCAATAACCAATTCTCAAATGTAAAAACAAAAATCGAAGAAATTGAAAATGATTTGGGAAAATATAGTGATTTTGCTGTTGCACAAATTTCAAGTGACATTACTGCAATTGATTTGAACTTAGCTTTATTCTCGAAAATAAAAAGCTCAGACTTAAAATCTTTACAACAGGGTGTGCTTGATTTTGAAAAACGGATTGAAAAACTTCGTGAAAAAAATCTAGAAGCAGAAAACAAACTTTATATTTCTGACTATGACAAAGCTTTTAACCAATTGAAACAAAAGACATTAAGCGGTTCATTCTCGTTGTCAGACTATGGTAAATTACAAAATCAGTTAGCTGCTATTCAAAATATTTATCCAGAGGAATATTCTTCAAGAATTATTCTCCTTGAGGAATTGAAAATATATTCAGAAATTTCGGAAGGGTTAAAAACTTGCAAGGCACAAATTGAAAGCCTTAAAGTTGGTGAGTTTAGGCTTAATGACATAAAAATTTCATCTGTCAACCAACAGCTAAATTCTATTTCGTATAATTTATCACTTATAAAAAATATCGATATTAAAAATTTTTCTGATGAAACTGAAAAATTGAACAAAGCCTTAGCAGAAAAGATTTCCTTTCTTGAAAAGAATTCAGACGAAGAAAATGCACGTTTGGTTAAAAATTATAACTCAAGTGTTATAGCATTATTAAAACGCACTAATACCGAAAACAACCGATTAAACGACAAAAATACTTTCAAGAAACTTAAAAAGAATGAAAAAAGAAAATCGATAATTGAAGGCAAAATGCAATTGCTAAATGATTTGGAAAAAATCAATACATCGTATCTATATTCGCCTGTTTATACTATGTATTCGCAAGTGTATTCGTTAATTTGGTCTTCAAGTGATGGTGAAGATTCCTTGAATATGGAAGAGCAGTTTGCAGTTCTTGAAAAATCTTTAATAACAACAAAATGGGGGCTATATGATGAATTTTAGAAAAATATTGTTTTATATAGTGTTTCAAACTTTTTTGTGTCCTGTTTTGTTTGCAGTGGCTACTCCATTACCTCAAACACGCCAAAATATTCGTACGATTTTGCCTATTTCTGCAAGACAACCTAAATCTGTTTTACTAAAAAATCATTATGGTTCCAGTTTGTATCATAAAATGGATAATGTCGCACATTTGATAAAAGGACCTGCAATGGAAGATGCCAGTATGAAAATAGTGGCTCGCGAGTTAAAAGCCAAAGGATATAAAGATTATACTCGCTATTTTAAGAATAATACGGGAAATGGTTTTGACGGTTTGTTTTTGAAAATCAACAAAAAAGGTGAGATTACTAATGGAATTCTTTATGAAGTGAAATCTGGTGTAGGTTCTTATAATGAAAATCCTTTTGGTTTTAGGAAAGGATTTAAAGAAATGACGGAAAATTGGTTTAAAGACGTTGTTAATAGTTTTGATAGTGCTCCTGTTTCAAAATCAGAATTACTAAAAGCTTTTTCTGAAGGTAAGATAAAAAGAGACTATTTGGCAGTAAATCTAAATAAGGGGCACTTTATTATTGATAAATGGAGCTTGATTGGAGAAAAAGGAAATAAATTAATTTTTGGGGCGAAAGAAACTTTTCTTGATTCGAAAATTTGGAAAAGAATTGGTTTGACAAAATCTGAAAAAAACATAAAAGGTATTGTAAAATTTTCAATTGCAGAAAATATAAAAAAACAAAGAAAATCTTTTGGAATAAGAACTTCATTTCATGCAAAAAGATTCTCGCAAAAAATAGTAAACAGCAGAAAAATTTCGACATGGGTTTCATTAACAGGTAAGGAATATAAAAAATCTTTTGAATATTTTTTCGTTAAAAAAACGAGGTTAATTAGTTTGCAATTAGGAAAAAAACTTGGGCGCCTTTCTTCAAAATTGAGGCTCAACAAAATTCCAACAAAGGCTATTAGAAGAATAAGTGGAAAAGCTTTTAAGGGTGTTTTAAAAGCTGCACCGATTTTGGGAATTGTATTTGAAGCTGGAATGGATATTCATGATTTATATTCAGAAACAACTAAATATTACAATGGAACGGTAAACAAACAGAATCTTATTATAAATGTAAGTGGTGTTACCGGTGGGATATTTGGCGGTTTTGCTGCTGTAGGCATTGGTTATTTGATTGGTACTTATATTGGAAAGCCTTTTGGAGTTGATATTGTAACTGGCCCGATTGGTTTAGGGGTAGGTGCAGTTGTTGGGGCTGTAGGGTACATTGTCGGAAGTTTTTTTGGGAAAAAAATTGCTAAATCGATAACAGCAAGATATTTTCCAACATTGAAGTCAGATGAATATTTTGACAGGCTTTGTGTTAGTGTTGATAAGTATTGTAAAAATGTTTCTAGTTGATGTTTTTTTTATAGAAAAAATCCTAAAAAAATGCGAATGCCTTGACACAAATTTTTTTAAGAGTATACTTTGTTATAAATGTTATACTTTTGGAAGAGATTGTTTAGTATTTGGTCTCTTCGCTAATAACTGCCAATATTATGTTCAGCCCTATCTCGGCTATGGCGTATACTACAAATCCCATGTTAGACAGTTTTTAATGGTTTCATGAACTTCTTTTGGTGCTCCCAAAAATTAGGAAAAGTTTAATGAACTTTCAACGCTGTCCTTTGTTGAACGCAAAGAAAATGTGTTCTTTCTCGGGCCTTCTGGAGTCGGAAAGACTCATCTTATGTTGGCTCTGGGATGCAAGGCCTGTATTTCTGGTTACTCAGCTTATTACATTTCCTGCCATGATCTTGTTGAATCTTTGATAAAGGCGAAAGAGCAGAACAGACTTTCCAGGAAACTCAGATGGTTTGCAAAGCCGAATATTCTTCTTGTTGATGAAGTCGGATATGAACCTTTGAACGCAGAGGAAACTCATGTTCTCTTCCAGCTTATAAACATAAGGTATGAAACCGGCTCAATGATTATGACAAGTAATAAAACTTTTGGAAGATGGACTGAGTTTATGAATAATGATGAAGCAGTAGCAACTGCAAGTCTGGACAGACTTCTGCACCACTGCCATATAGTCAGCCTGCAGGCGGATTCCTACAGAATGAAGGACCGCATGAAGGTCGGAGCCGTCGGCTTCGATTAATATATTTTTTTGTCTAAAAGCGGAAATCTGAAACCGGCAAATTCAGGAAAAATCTCGCCGGCATTGACATGGATATTGATGTTACTGTAAAAAACATTCCGCTAAAAGAAAATGAAATCTCAAAAATCATTTCGTATGTTTGCAGTGTTCCGAATGAAGATGATTTTATATTTCACTTGGACAGGGTTGAGCCAATCCGTGATGATGATGAATATCAGGGGGTCAGAGCATTTTTAATTGCAGAATATGAGCAGCTTCATAACACATTGACAGTTGATATTACGACAGGTGACAGTATCTATCCAGATGCTGTTATGCATGAGTTTTCAAAAATTTTTGATTCAGAGCAGATTTTACTTTTTTCTTATCCGATTGAAACTGTTATTGCTGAAAAATTGGAAACAATTCTTTCAAGAAATGTGACGACAACACGCCCTCGTGACTTTTACGATGTGTATGTTTTAAGTTCAAAGTCTGTTAATTATCAAACCTTAAAAACTGCCATTGAAATGACTTGCAGACACAGACAGAGTGAAAAAGTTCTTTATCAGATTGATGAAATAATCACTGCAATCAAATCTTCGGATAATTTAGCTGAATTATGGCACAAATATACAAAGAAAATGCCGTATGCATCAGAAATCAGTTTTAAGCAGACGATTACCAAAATTGAAGAATTGCTTACATCCTACGGAAAAAAGAAAGGAAAAAAAATCATCCGCTATCACGATTTGATAGACAGACTGTAGTACCATATTTATATGGAAGGAAAATAATGAAAGAAGTGTTTTTTGACGAAAGTACTTTAGGCTCTTGGTTGCACAACAATCCAACATCTTCACGAAGTGACACTGATGAACCTGAAAGAACTCGTTAAGAATTATGTCGAGTACAGGGGGAAATAAACACTTGATATTATTTCGATGTATCGTATAATAAAAATGTAGATAACTTCTTCATTTTTATTATACAGGAGGGCAAAAATGTTTTTTGATTATCTCTTAAAAACTTTTGGTACTAATGAGCCTATTTTTGTCTCTGATATCGCTTTCGAAGGAATGACGCAGAATAATATCCGTCAGCAGATTATGAATTATGCTACGGCAGGTAAACTTAAGCGTTATGACACGGGTATCTACTACATTCCGAAAGAGAGTATTTTCAAAAACGCAACAACTCTTTCCCAGAATTCTGTAATCGAAAAAAAATATCTTTATTCAGGCTCAGAACGTTGCGGCTATATCAGTGGAATCAATTTCGCAAACAGAATTGGACTTACAACGCAGGTTCCCGCAACTTGCGAAGTTGTGACTAATAAAGCTTCAAAAGATTACAGGGAAGCAACTTTGGCTTCTGAAAAGATTATAATCAGAAAACCTCGCGTAATGATTGATGAGTCGAACTACAAATCTTTGCAGTTTCTGGATTTGCTCAAAGACATAGAGCTTTATTCAGAACTTGAAGGTAATGAACTGAGCAAAAAAATCAAAGCTTACATGGAAAAGTCTGGATTGCAGTTTCAGCAGCTGGAACAATACTTTTCATTGTACCCTGATAAAATTTTCCGAAATATGTATAAAGTAGGAGTGCTCAATGGAATTTCTGCATAACGATAAAGAAACTTTTTCTCAGGCAATAAATCTTGTAACAAACCAAAGTGGAATCAGACCTGAAATTGTCGAAAAAGACTATTATGTCACTATGATACTCAGACTTCTCTCGGAGAGACTGCGACATTTATAAATTGCTTCCACTTGTTCCACAGGATGATACTTTTAAGAAGCTCGTGAAAGAAGTTCGAGAAGTACGTGCAATTTCTCCGGTCTGTCCATCTGCAAAACCTGATGTTGATGTTGTTGATTTGTTGAAGAAAATTGTCGCTGAGAGTATTTACAAATCAGACTATGACAATGTAACAGAAAAGTTACTTGGAGAAAAATTGCAATATGAGACTGTAATTTCAGCTCTTAAGCATATTGCTGAAAACGGAATGTTTGCCAACTGATACTGAGGATGAGTTGGTAAAACTGAAAACGAAGAATGGAGAGGAGCAAAATAAATGTTGGTCCTAAAATCATTTGAACTCGTCAGCGAACATGAGTCGAATCTATGATTTTCTCTTCCCGTTCGCTTCTTTCACAGTTCTCATCCCTCACCGACAAGACCGCTGCCCAGTGTTTTCTTGACGAGCACTGGCATTTGTACGAGGACGGTCGTCGTTATCAGCGTGACAGGGAAGCGGAACTGAACCGGGCTGTGGGGAAAATCGAGCGGCAAGGGGCAATTCATCTTCCGCATAACGATTTGAACCGCGAGAAGAATCCTGATTACTTCATCCTGCGATACATCAAACACGGCGGAAAGCTCTTTTCTGTGTGGGCGGTGAACTTTGAGTATCTTGTCTCGTTCACCTTGCCCTTTGAAATCTTAAATGAAAGCCGGAACTCGCATTTTGCTTATGCCACGAATCTTCTTCTTTCTGACGAGCGTTTTTGGGCTAACATGAGCGAGTGCGACAGAATTTACATGCAAAAATTCAGAAATCCGCCATACGATACCGTGTGGCATCATGATGTTGATAACACGATAAAACTTGTTCGTTGCGGCGACCATAACCAGCAGCGGGGAAGTGACAAATATGTGGGAAAAAACATAGTCCATGCCGGCGGCATCAGTATCTGGCGTGAAATCTATAGGGAATGGGTATAAGGAGATTTTTATGGAAACAAGAACTTTTGAGTGTTCAAAATGTCATAAGCGGGCCAAGTCATCGCTTAAGATGGTAATGCCTTGCCCGAACTGTCGGCTTATGATGCAGAATGTGACGGGATAGCCTGTCTACACATTCGAATGCTCCAGATGCGGCAAGCGGAAAAGAACTTCATTTGCCTATGGGATAAGCTGTGAACCATGTCACACTATGATGACGAAAGTAAACTGAAAACGGGCGTTGCGGGCGGCGTTTGAGCCCGCAGAGAGGGTAGCGACCAACGAAGTGGGCGCGTAGGGGAGACTTCCCCTTTTAAAATGGAGGCAGAAAAAAATGATTTATCGTACTTTACGGAGCGAATTTGACAGTATCGAAGGATTTGAGAACTTCATCAACTCAATGCAGGACCAGACGGATGACATGACGATTTACCTTTCCGGGGAATTTCAGGAATATCACTGGTGCTTCAAATTTCAGGATTTCATAAACCGAACTGTGGCGAGGTGACGATTGTTGCTCCTGCTGGTTCAAACTATGCGGCTGGCATTCTCTTTGTGACGGCAAATTCAAAAAAAGTCGTTGCTCCAACATCAACAATGCGTTTCGGAAAGCCCTGGTGGATTCTTAATTCAGGAAATTCGAGGGAGCAGAGGGCTGAAAACGAGAAAAGCAATATGCAGGGAAAGTTCGCAACCGAATATGTTGACGGTGTTTTAAAGCAAATCCTTACAAAAGAAGAATATGCAGTTTACGAGTCGGGAGAATTCGTCAGTTTGTATTATGACCGCTGTAAGGAAGTCGCTGCGCTCGCCGAAAAGCTTTTTTACAAGCCGAAAGAGAAAAAATCAGAATGTTAGAACTTGATTTGGAACGCCCCTGTGAGGAATTATATAACTTTGACAAATTCTTGAAAAAGATTCCCGACGGCTGCACGGAAGACTTGCGCATTCATCTCAACGGTGGCGGTGGCTATGCAGAAGAAATGTCCATGTATCTTGTTTTTTTGACAGGTACCAGGGAAACATATCTCTTGTCTGTGAATATGAAATAAACAGTGCTGACTCGCTTTTGTTTTTGATTTCAAATACCAGGAAAGAACTTGCTCCGGGGGCCTCATGTATGCTTCATCTTGCTTCCAACACTCACCGAAGCCTTGAGTATTTTTCCACAGATCAGAATAATGATTTTTGTAAGAGAAGACTGGAACTTGGAAATGAATTTATCTCATCGAAACTAAAGCCATTACTTGATGAAGAAGATTTTGATTTCATAATGACCGGCGAAGATTTTATTCTGTCAGGCGAAAAGCTAAGGCAAGTTGTTCAGCGGGCAGAAAATCTGTTCTGGACGAAAAGAATGTAAAAAAAACATGCCCGGCAAGTCAAATTTTTCTTGACTGTCCGCAAGTTTCTGCTTATTTAATCCAGCTTCTATGCCCAAATTCGTCAATTGAGTTTTAGCTCTTGCTTCATTTGACATTTTCAACATTTCAAGTTATATTTTAAATGTAGTTGACAGGTTCAGCTATCATGCGTTTGACCTGAAGAAACGAGATAGGAATTGCGTTGCTTCAGTTAGCAGTATAAGGGTTATGCATTTACCAAGCGCCTATCTTAGGCTACCTTAGTTGAGTAGCTGACAGAAAATGCTTAATTTGGATAAAGCCTTGCAATCTGCAGGGCTTTTTTCGTTTCTGGAGTTGCAAATGCCAATTTCATATTATTGCGAACTTAAAGACATTGCTGATGCATTTGAAAAACTTCTGGATGTCGAATATATTTATACCTTAAAAAGTAAATCATCAGAAAGCGGAACAAAGGAGATTCATATTCGCTTTTTGAGGGAACATTTATATCATCTATCTGGACTTCATCATTTTGATGATGTTGTTAAATTGAAACTTCTTCGAGAACATAAACGGACTCCTAAAGATTTCTTTTATGACTTAAAACTTGGATATCTTACAACTGCAGATATACAAAATTCAAAAAGATACACTCTGGATAAACAGAAAAGACTTTTTTATTTGCAGGATCTTGAGCATCTGTTGGATACAAATAAAAAGATTTATGATTTTGATGGAATTCTCCATGGCAAGGATAGAGATTATAAATCTAAGATTAAGGCAGCGTATCTTTTGAAAAATATTGAAAGCATATCTGACAATGTTTTTGTTTTTCTGGATAAAAGTTTATCAGCGTCTATTTATTCTGCTGTCTCCATTATTTCTTCAGGCGATGATTACTCCCGAGGGCAGCATGAAGAATGTATGTTGATCAAGAAAAAGTTCTTAAAGAAAAATTCAACTCAAACTCTTTTCATTCATCCATCATATTTTAGAAATCATTTGGAACTTGCGGAATCTGAACAAGATTATATAAATAAAAGTCCAGAATTACTTGCTATCCTCGGTGAATCTAGAAAAAGTCAGTAATTTAAAAATATTTATATTTTGCTATCTTCTGCCGAAAGCTTCTAAATTTGCTAATCCACGCTTAAATTGCGGAATTCTTGCACAGGCGGTTGTGTCCCAGTCGCTTGTGTCGCCTCGTTTTAAGAAGTGATAGGCCACGCCCGCAATCATGGCTCCGTTGTCACCGCAGAGTTTGAGCGGCGGGAAGATGCACTTGATGTCAGTGCGTTCTGCGAGGATTGCACGGAGCCTTGAGTTTGCCGCAACGCCACCGCCTGCAACGACAGTTTTTATTCCTGTGTCCTCAACGGCGCGGAAAAGACGGCTTGTGAGCGTTTTGCATGCTGTTTCCTGGAAAGCCGCGCAGATGTTTTCATTTGTCTTTTCGTAGCCCGGCTTTAAGAACATGTCAGCCTGATGAATTACGGCTGTTTTGAGTCCTGAGAATGAAACGTCGTAGCGGTTGTTTTCGCGCTTGTCGAGTTTTGGAACCGGGAAAGCGAATGATTTCGGGTCGCCTGCCTGAGCGAGCTTGTCGATTATTACTCCGCCCGGATATCCCAGTCCGTAGAATTTTGCAACCTTGTCAAAAGCCTCGCCAACGCTGTCGTCAATCGTAGTTCCCAGAACTTCAAGGTCATCAAATCCGTTGACTTTTGCAATAATCGAGTGACCGCCGCTTACGAGCAATCCCAGGTAAGGATATTCGATATCGTTTGCAAGATGGGCTGCATAAATGTGTCCGAGCATGTGGTTGATTGCGATAAAGGGCTTGTTTGTGGCCCATGCAAGTGTCTTTCCGAAAGTGAGGCCCACCAAAAGACTTCCCATTAAGCCCGGTCTGTTTGTGGCGGCAATGGCGTCAACTTGGTCGAGAGTCATGTTTGCTTCGGTCAAAGCCTGGCGCACAACCGGCAAAATCCATTCCGCGTGCTTCCGGCTTGCAATTTCCGGCACGACACCCTTGTAAACCTGATGAAAAGGAATTTGTGTCGCCACAACATTCGAGATAATCTTTTTTCCGTCTTCAACAATTGCACAGGCTGTCTCATCACAGCTAGATTCAATTCCAAGAACTTTCATGTCTCTTCCTCTTTACCTCAACATACTTGGCGTGGCGAATCTGTAGCCAGCCGCTTTCATTTCAGGGTACATCTCCGCGAGAAGGTCGGGGAGAATCTTTACGCTTTTATCAACATGACCGATTACGAGGGCCTTTCCGTGCCTGTTTGCATAGGCCAGGGTTTCCCTCATCCGTTCAAGCATTTTTGCCCTGTCTATGTCATTGTCCAGATAAGGGCCTGCTTTTTCAAAAATCTTCATGTCGCGTTCAAGTGCGGCCTGCGGAGCCTTTGTTTCGGCAGTTGTCCGCGAGTCAAAAAAGTATATTCCTTTTTCGGCACAAACTTCAAGAACCGCACCGATTTTTATTTCATTTGCCGTGATGAGTGAGCCTTCGTGGTTGTTCATTCCGCGAACGCCCGGTCCAAGCTCGGCAAGATTTTCCTTTATAATAGAAGCAATCTGATAAGAATTCATGTCCGCCGTGATTTTTCCAGGCCCCGGATCAAGCTTCAGGTTCATCGACTGCATGGGCTGATGCAAAATCACTTCCTTTCCTGCGGTGCGAACGGCGTCAGCACAGGCCCGCGACTGGGGCAGTTTTGGCAAAACCGCGATTGTAATCGGGAAGGGAAGTGAAGCGTATCGCTTAGTATTCTCAACGCTGCGGCCTGCATCATCAATTACGATTACGATTGTCGCCCCGTTTGAAGCCGGCGGAATGTCGAAGCGGTTTCGGGGCAGGTTCTGCTGTATCGTCTCCTGCTCTTTGGGTGGCATAACAGATGCAATCTGCGTCCCGGTATTTTTTTGCGGCTGAATATTTCCTGCCTGAGAAGTGTGGTTTGAAGGAAGAGTCTTTACGGCAGAACTTTCCTTCATTTCCTTTGTGATTATTTTTGGCTGGGAAGAAGGGTTCTTTTTTTCAGTCTTATTGTTTTTCTTTTCTGCGGGCTTTTGCTCTTTCTGCGGCTTTACCGGCTGAGCCTGAAGGGGCTGAATTGTCGGCGCAGATTTTTCTTTTACGGCTGTATTTTTCTGAGGCTCTGATTTTTGTACAGGCTCTTTCTGAGGCTTTTTTTCTTCTTTTGGAGTATTCGCTTCCTTTTTGGGAGATGCTTTCTTTTCCTGTGAGTCACTTTTTTGTGAAACTTGTTTTTCCTGCTGCTTTTTTTGATTTTCCAGCTTTTGCTCAGATTTTTTCGCCTCTGACTTTTCTGATTCAGATTTTTTTGAAGGAACCTGCTCTTCCGGCTCTGTTTTTACAGGTTCAGCCTTTGCGACATACTCTGTTTTTTGAGAAATCTGCCTTTCGCCCTGATTTAGAAGGACGCTCAGGCTAATCGCAAGCACGCAGATTAAGCACACAATCCCCGAAAAGAGGGCGACTTTATTTTTTGCAAGCTTGACTTTTGGTTTTTTGGCTCTCGCTCGTGCAGCCGAACGTTTTTTGGGTTGAGAAGTTTTTTTTGATTTTGATGAAGTTCGAGATTTGTCAGGGGTTTTTTCGAGCATAGAATGGATTTATTTTACCGATTTTTGTTTTTCTGTGCAATTTCATTCACGAATCTCAAAAATCGGCTGCCCGAAAACACTCCTGACATTTGCTATGCCGTGTATAAATACAATGCTTTTTCGTCTACGGCTTCTTTAATTTTTTTGAGGGCCTTTGCCTCTGTCTGGCGGACGGTTTCAGCAGAGACACCGAGACTTGAGCCGATTTCCCGCAGAGTTGGCGTATTAATGTGACCTTCAAAATTGTATCGGCCTGTGATTACGTATCGTTCCTTTTCTGGAAGCTCTGAGACAAGTTGCTTTATATTGCTCTTTGCGATTTCAAGGAAGAAAAGTCTTTCCGGATCATAAGTGAAATCTTGGATAAGCTCTCCGATTGTTGCTGTTCCGTCATCATTACATTCAGTGTCAAGGCTTGTGCAGGTGTAGAGACAGTCAAGAGCGCTGTTAAGCTCTTTTTCGCTGATACCCAATACAGAAGCCATTTCCTTCTTTGAAAATTTCTTTCCTGAGATTTGTTTGTATTCAGTTTGTATACTTGAAAGTCTGCGCAAAACTTCTTCCTTGCGCTGTGGAATAGAAATCATCGTAGTTTTATTATGGATGAAACGAAGCATATACTGCAAAATCCACGGATAGGCATAAGTTGAAAAACGGTTTTCATAATCCGGTGAGAATTTTTCTGCAGCAGCCATAAGACCCATGTTTCCTTCCTGAATCAAATCCATTGTAGAAACTTTATATGAATGTTTGAATTTATTTGCGATGTTCACGACAAGCCTGAGGTTTGCATTAATGAGTTTTTTAACGGCATTTTTGTCGCCTTCACGGATTTTACGCGCAATTTCCTTTTCCTTTTCGACATCCAAAAGAGGATATTTCCGAATCTGGCTAAGATACATTTCATACATTTTCATAATAAGCTCCTATAAAAACTCTCGAAAAAGATAAAGCAAGAAGCGTGCCAACTTATGAATTAAAAATTGAAAAGCTAAAATAGGAAAATGTAAATATCGATAATATAAGAAAATATATTGAAAAAAAATATTGTTATGGCAAAAAGTGAAAATATAGAAGTATAAAAAAGTTATAAAATTTTATTTCATGCGTATAAAATTGTGCACAGTGAGTGTTAAAAATTATATACGTATAAAAATTTATACAGGGGCAATCAACTAGCTGCGGGCTTTCCGCGGTTACGCTATCGCTCCATTCCTGCGCTCACTTTGTTCGCTACGGAACAAGCCGCTGCAATCCCGTGCCGCATTTCCCTGATAATAAAAATTCTAACGCAGTATTCTACAATTTCAAGTTTTTTGATAAAATAATTTCATAATTCTATAAAAAGAACAAGTAATTGAATGAAAAGTTGATTTCAGAATATTCTCTTTTCATTTGAGGAGATTTTATGTACGTTACATGTTTGGATATGGAAGGCGTTTTGGTTCCTGAAATCTGGATTGCTTTTGCCGAAGAAAGCGGAATCCCGGAGCTTAAACGCACCACACGCGATGAGCCTGATTATGACAAGCTCATGCAGTTCCGAATCAACATCTTGAAGGAGCACGGGCTCACACTCAAAGACATTCAGAACACAATCGCAAAGATTGATCCGCTCCCAGGCGCAAAGGAATTCATGGACAAGCTCCGCGCAAAGTGCCAGACAATCATTTTGAGCGACACTTTCGAGGAATTTGCAGCTCCCCTCATGAAAAAGATGGGCATGCCTACAATCTTCTGCAACTCACTCGAAGTTGATTCAAACGGCTTTATCGTTCGCCACAAAATGCGCTGCGAGAAATCTAAGCTCACAACCGTAAAGGCCTTGCAGTCAATCGGCTTTGAGACAATCGCCTCAGGTGACAGCTTCAACGACCTGGGCATGATTCAGGCAAGCAAAGCCGGCTTCCTCTTCCGCACAACGGACAAAATCAAAGCCGACTACCCGAACATTCCTGCATTCACCGAGTTCGACGAGCTTTACGAAGCAATCTGCAAGGTAATTGACGAAAAGTAAAATATTCTGGATAAAAAAAGCTCTCCGCAAAATCACGGAGAGTTTTTTTATTTACTTAAAAGTTCTATTTCTTCTTCGGTCAGTTCCCTGTAGCCGCCGAGAGGAATCGCTGGATCAAGTTCCAGCTGGCCCATTTTTACGCGCTTTAAATAGACGACTTCATTTCCCAGCTGGGCGAACATACGCTTTACCTGATGGAACTTTCCCTCGTAAATCGTGAGTAAGCAGTCAATTACGACATCCTGTCGTGACGACTCGCTTTCGCGATTCGCGGTTTCATTTGCTTTTTGCCGCATCCGTGCGGCGGATTTGTTGTTTTCTTCATTGCTCATTGTGAATTGAATCTCTGCCGGCTGAGCGTCAAATCCTGCTTCATTCTGTTCCCGGTCAATCCAAAAGCCTTTCGAGAATTTCTCTGTGTAGTTCTGCTTTTCTTCCTCGGTGAGACTGTCCCGCAGGCCCACGGCGTAAGTTTTGGGAGCGTGAGTCTTTGGAGCGAGTAGTCTGTGGGTAAGCTGGCCGTCAGTCGTGAGAATCAGAAGACCTTCGGTGTCAATGTCGAGCCTGCCCATGCAGTGAAGGTCTCCGCCCAGGAATTTGTGGCGCAGGGATTCGTCGAGCAGGTCAAAGACCGTGCGGTGCTCGCCGTCCTTGTTGGCGCACACTACGTCCTGGCACTTGTTCATCATGATGTAGACGTCGTGTTGGAGGCGGATTTTTTCTCCGTCTACGGTAACCTCGTCCTTTGAAATGTCAATCTGAAAGCCCGGATCGTAAACAAATTTGTCGTTTACGCTGACAAGCTCGTCACGGAGCAGCTTTTTGACGTCTTTTCGTGAGCCGAATCCGTGATGAGACAAGATTTTATCGATTCTGTCCATTGCTTATCTTTTCTCAATCGGAATGTAAGCCCTTTCTGCGGAAATGTTCTTGTATGCCGGACGGTAAATCTTTCCGCCTGCGACGATTTCCTCGATTCGGTGGGCACTCCAGCCTGCGATTCGGGAAATTGCGAAAATCGGGGTGAAAAGTTCCTGAGGAATGTTGAGCATGGAATAGACGAAACCTGAGTACAAATCGACGTTTGCACAGATTTTTTTGCCGTCGCCGTGCTTTTCGTAGAGAATATCCGGACTGAACTTTTCGACCATCTTGTAAAGATTATATTCTTCGTCGAGGCCCTTTTCGTGAGCGAGTTTTGCAGCCCTGTCACGCAGGATTGTAGCTCGCGGGTCGTTGATTGTGTAGACGGCGTGACCCATACCGTAAATCAGGCCTGTGCGGTTGAAAGCCTCTTTGTTGGCGATTTTTTCAAGGTAGCGTTTTACTTCGGTTTCGCTTGACCAGTCTTTTATGTTTTCCTTGATGTCGTCCATCATTGCGGAAACCTGAATGTTTGCACCACCGTGACGGCGACCTTTGAGCGAGCCGACTGCCGCACCGATTGCAGAATATGTGTCCGTATCAGCGGAAGAAACTACATGAACTGTGAGAGAAGAGTTGTTACCGCCGCCGTGCTCAGCATGAAGAATCAGGGCCAGGTCGAGAAGTTTTGCTTCTTCGTCTGTGAAAGCCTTGTTGTTTCGGATGAGGCGAAGGAAATTCTCGGCTGTTGAAAGCTCCGGGAGCGGGTTGTGGATGTACATTGATTTTCCGTCGTAGTAGCGACGCTTTGCCTGATAAGCGTAGGCTGTGAGTGTTGAGAAGCGTGAAGTAAGCTCGATGCACTGGCGCAAAACATTTGAGAGCGAGCGGTCCTCTGGATTTGAGTCGTAAGAATAAGAAGCCAGGACGCCGCGGGCAAGTTTGTTCATGATGTCTGCAGAAGGAGCCTTCATGATCATGTCCTCAGTGAAGTTGTCAGGAAGCTGGCGGAGGGAACCCAGATATTCCTTGAAGTGATCCAGCTCAGACTGTGTTGGAAGCTCACCAAATAATAGAAGATAAACGCACTGCTCGTAGCCGAACTGATTGTTGGCCTCGGCGTCCTTAATCAAATCTTCAACATTGTAGCCACGGTAGACGAGGCGGCCGGGAATCGCGATTTTTTTGTCGTCTTTAACTTCATAACCGACTACATCACCAATGCTGGTAAGTCCGACGAGAACGCCGGTGCCGTTTTTATTTCGGAGGCCGCGTTTGACATCGTATTTGTCGTAAAGGCTTTTATCGATTGGGTCATTTCGTTCTGCGAGGACGGACAATCTGCCGATAAACAAACTTTCTGATTCTGTCATAGCGTGCTCCCTTGCATATTTATGCAATTT
>Ga0256407_10007707_pt1 | contig 16078 bp, 15 predicted proteins | sample RumenRJG_04DNA_FD_193489 | JGI IMG/M metagenome (GOLD analysis project Ga0256407, IMG submission 193489) | Bovine rumen microbial communities from Lethbridge, Alberta, Canada - RJG_04 | ecosystem: Host-associated > Mammals > Digestive system > Stomach > Rumen | place: Canada: Alberta...
TCTCAAGGCTCTCTTCAAAAGACGAGGTCGCACGTCCGAACCCGTTTACATCCAGAAGGGCGAGAAGCGGAGCAATGCCTGAATCATGTCCGAAACGGAGCCTGAGCTGGGTGTTACCGGAAGCAATGTCTGCGTCGGCAGATTCTATGATCTGTCCGAGAGTGAATGCGGAGTAGTCCAGAGTCATGTTCCCTGAACCCTCGTAATTGGCGACAGATGCGAAGTAGCTTGCTGAAAGGCCCTTCCATATCTTGTAGAGCTCGTCGGATGAGAATACGTCATCCAGGCAGCCATGGTCGTCGTCGAGGCAGTAGGTGCATGTGACTACTCCGTGGAGAGTCTCGACAAACTTCTCAGGAGTGACTTTCAGGTCCTTCTCGAGCACGTCAGGGCTGACAAAGAATTTACCTGCGATCTCCTTCCATGGAACGTTAGCCTCGAAGTAATCCTTCACGGCATCTTCCGTAGCCTTGTTGCAGCTGAATCCGCCCTTCATATAGTATGGATTGGAAGAGAGGCTTGGCTGCAGCCAGGAAGCATATTTTGCTGAAGCGTCTGCATTGAAATCAAGATCCTTGTCCAGAGACTGAAGACTGGAAAGGAAAGACCACATGCTCATGATCACCCTTGCCGATTCGGTCGATACCGCCTCGACGTGGGTAGGGCCTTCGAACACCTCAGGGAAGCGCTGGAACATATGTTCAGCTATCTTGCGGTGCTGCTCTTTACCGATGCCGGTAAGATTGCCCTTGCTATACCTTACTTTCTCGTAGAACTTCTCATAACGGGAGAAAAACTGTTTTCCCTCATCGGTAAGGAGTCCTTTCTCGGCGGCCTTGGCAAACCAGCCGTGGACAGCATCGTACTCGCTGGTGCAATAACGGGCTCCATGTCTGCCGAAATGGCTTACATAGAAGGGTTTGTATCCTTCGGGAGCGGGGGTGAGGGACGATGCGTCCTTATAATCATACACATAGAATGAACCTGCTGCCTTGAGCGGGTCATTGACAATGGCTTCTTTGGAGCCCTGCGCGAAGCATAGTTCCAAAGAACCCACAACAAAAAGTAAAAGTACGGCTACTTTCTTCATAAAATTTTTGCTTGATATATACTGCATTTCCGGTCGCGCAGAGTGGAACCTGCCGCAACGTTGATCATCCTGAAACAAAATTGTGGCGAAGATGGAAAAATGCTCAGACTTTTCCAAAAATATATGGAAAAACAGAAGGGAAAAACTATGTCCGGAAAGAGTGTGCTAAAAGTCTATTTTCTCACCTTTGTAGAAATCAAGGAGCTGGGTCTGGAACAGATGCTCGTATCGGGCCTGCGCGAGATCCGATTCGGCTTTCATGAGTGTGTTCTTCGCCTCATTGAATTCGGTGATAGTGGCCTTGCCTGCCTCATATTTGGCGCTTACCAGCTCGAATGAACTCTCTGCGCTTTCCTTGACTTCTTCGCTGCTGATGTATTTGTCCCTGGAAGCAATCGCTCCGTACCATGCCTGCTGGATTTCCTTGTAGAGATTCTTGCGGGCATTGTCGAGCTGGAGTCTCTGGTAGTTGTACTGCAGCTTTGCAGAACGGATATTATTGCGGACCTGGAAGCGGCTGAAGATCGGGATGCTAAGGTTAAGCCCGACATATTTACGGAAGTTGTCTCTGGTCTGATCAAGGGCCGACTTAGGAATATCCGAATATATTCCGGAAGCTATGCCTCCCGAAAGGGAGAGGCTTGGATAAAGCGAACTTTTTGCTACTCCGATTTTGCTCTCGGCGGCTTCGAGTCGTGCTTTTTCGGCAAGGATCGAAGGTTTTATGCCGATAGCTGAAGCGTAGATGTCTTCGGCGGAACCGATCAGGCGCGCACCTATGGTCTCAGTATCCGGAACCGCCACGTCGAAATCCTCAGGGACAGAGAGCTCCAGAAGCTGGGTAATATCCAGAATGGAGAGCTTCAGGTTGTTTGCGGCCTGAGTCTTCTGGTAACGGCTCTGGGCAAGAGCTGCTTTCTGCTGGGCGACCTGTGCGGCAGAGGCCTTCCCGGTCTCGAACATGTCCTCGAGACGGGCTACCTGCATTGAATCGATGGCAATCTGGTTTTTTGCGACCGAGAGAATCTCCTTGTCGTAGAGAATCTGTACATAGGCCTTCGCCACGGCGATGCGGATATCGTCCCTGGCCTTTTCGAGGTCGGCAGTCGCGGCGGCGAGATTCAGCTTGCTGGCTGCGATATCATGTTTTATCCTGAAGCCCTGGAATATAGGGACGTCGATTCCGGCACTGGCGCTGGTAGTAGCGGTATAATCAGTGTTGGCATAAATGTTATCTGCATTAAGACCTCGTCCGAAATTGAATTGCTCCGATACCTGTGCGCTGGCGCCCGGAAGGCGGCTGTTTTTAGCTGTATTGAGCTCAATCTCGTTCTGCATCACGTTCAGCTCGTTCTGCTTTACGGTGATGTTGTTCTCGAGAGCATAATCGATGCATTGTCTCAGGCTCCAAGGAGTCCCGGCCCATGCTCCGGCTGTTGCGGAGAGAAGGAGGATAGAGGTTATGACCTTGCGCATATCTATTCGCTGATTACTTTGTTTCCACGTATCTTGTCAGACTCTTCCAATCCGGAAAGAACCTGGATGTTGACTCCGTCGCTTAGTCCGGTCTTGATCTGCCTGCGGGTATATCCGTTGGCTGCATCTCCGACATAGACATAAGTGCTGTCTCCGTCGAATTCGACCGCGCTTTCAGGTACGGAAAGTACGGATTCCTTCTTCTCGAGGACAATGGTGGCGTTGGCGCTGTATCCCGAGCGGATCTTTATGTCCGAAGGAATGGCAACCGCAGCCTTGATCTCGAACTGGTTGGCTCCGTTGTTGACGATAGCCTTAGGGGAGACATACTCGAGGACGGCGTCATAGCTGAGGTCCTGGAGGGCACCGATGGTTATGCTTACAGGCATTCCTTCAGACAGTCTTCCGACTTCAGTCTCGTCGACATTGCCGTCGAAGATAAGGTCGTTCATGTTGGCGACTGTAGCAATTGTCGTACCATCGTTGAATGTGTTGCTGAGTATGACAGAATTACCGACTTTGACAGGAATGTCGAGAATCAGACCTGACACGGTGGATCTTACGAGAGTCGAGCTGGAGGAAGCGTTTGTCTTGGAAACTCCGTCCCGGATTACTTCGAGAGCATCCTGGGATGCGGAATATTCTTCCTTGGCCTGCTCGAGAGCCTGGCGGACCTGCTCGAATTCCTCGGCGCTGACAAGCTGCTTGTCATAGAGGGCTTTTTCTCTGTCGAAGTTGGTCTGCGCCTGCTTGAGATTGATCTCGGAAAGGCGCACCCTGCTCTGGGCGGCACTGAGCGAACTCATGTCAGGGATGACCTTTACTCTGGCTATGACTTCTCCGGCTGCGACCTGCTGGCCCGCCTCTTTATAGAGATCGGAGATGATGCCGCTGATCTGCGGCTTGATGTTTACTTCGTTGCGCGGGATTATCTTGCCGGTGACCACTGCGGTACGCGAGATATCCTTCAGCGAAGGGTTGATCTCCTCATAGACGTCTTTCTTCGTCTTCGAGTTGTTGTAGAGGAACATGAATGTCCCGACGAACAGGATGGCCAGCAAGGCCCAGATAATGTACTTTTTCATATTGAGTTATGTTTTATTTTTCTAATTATTCTTCTCTCATCGCATCTACAGGTTTTATTTCCATCGCTCTCTTGGCAGGGGCCAGTCCGGCGAGCACTCCGAGTACCAGAAGTATTGACAGGACGATCATGGCGGAGCCGAAGCTTACCTGGAAACTGCCGTCGGACGAGGCCATGTCAACGATTGAAAGGATTCCTACCGAAACAATGATTCCAATCATTCCGGAAACCAGAGTCAGCAGTACGCTTTCCTCCATGATCTGGGTGATTATGACGCTCGGAGTCGCTCCTATGGCCCTGCGTATTCCGATTTCTGTCGTACGTTCTTTTACCGAAACCATCATGATGTTGGACACTCCTATCACCGCAGCCAGGATTGTTCCGAAACCGACGATCCAGATAAGGAGATTGACACCTTTGAAAAGGTTGTCCATTATTCCGAAAAGAAGCTCCAGATTGAGCGTCATTATCGCTTTTTTGTCATCCGGGTCGAAATAATGGTTCCTGGCCAGTATTGTCTTGGCTTTCTCAAGTATATCCTTTATCTTGAAACCGTCTTTGGCTGTCAGGCAGAGAATGTCTATATCTTCACCTCGGTTGTAGATTTTCTGGATTACGGTTATCGGGATAGTGACGCTTTCAGATGAATTTCCGTTTATGCTTATGCCGCCCTGGGCGTAATCTACGCCTACGACCATATAGCTGATACCGTCAATCTGGATGAATTTCCCGCATGGGTCCTCTCCTTCTTCGAAGAGATTGGTATATACGCTTTTGCCTATGACGCAGACTTTCCTTTCCTGCAGGACGTCTATTTCATTGAGGTATCTTCCGTATTTGATTTTCGGGGCCTCGATTTCGGTATAGTCTGGCCTTACTCCTTTAGCGTGGCAGGATGCCTCGTTTACTCCGAAGACTGCCTTGGACGACCAGACGGAGACCATAGGGGAGACGGCCTTGACCTCAGGAATGTTCTGTTTGAGCTTTTCGATGTCTTTTGTCTCGAGCTCCCAGCTCCTGCCACTCTTGAAACCCTTGTATGGCTTGGAGGTCTGCATGGCGCCGATGAATCCGGAGTTAGTGGCGAATCCGTCAAACTGCATGGTTATCTCGTCTTTCACGCCTTTACCTCCTCCCATCAATATGAGCAGCATGAAGATGCCCCAGAAGACTCCGAATCCGGTCAGTATACTGCGGGTCCGGTTACGGGTGATCGCTTCAGTAAGCTCCTGTAAAATATCTCTGTTAAAGTATTTCATTCTGCTCTGAGTGCTTCAATTGGTTTGACTTTGGTGGCCTTCCATGCCGGAATCATTCCTGCAATCGTGCCTGCTATTATCAGCAGAAGAGTCGCTTCTACTGCCGTGCTCATGCTGACTCCCGGGTTGACGAAGATTGTTGCCTTGGCGATACCGACGTCGATCGCTTTGTCCGACATGGTTATGTCCATTATCTTGTTGGCTGCGATTCCGAGGACCATTCCGATATACCCGAAGAAGGTTGTTATCGTTATGCTTTCGGCGATGACCAGTTTGAGGATTTCAGCCGGCCGGGCTCCTATCGCCTTACGTATGCCGAATTCATGAGTCCTTTCCTTTACGGTTATGAGCATGATATTCGAGATCCCGACGATACCGCTTATTAGGGTGAGAAGACCGAGAATCCATAGCGCTTTGCGTATCTTTTTTGCCACGCTGCCAAGTCTCTGCCTGTTCACTGCATTGTTGTAGGCTTCGATTGTCCTGGTATCGGTAGGGTCGGCATGGTGGTGTAAATTGAAGGCGCGACGGTAGTTCTCCTCGAATTCTTTGTTCTTTTCTTCGGTGTCAAGCCCGTGGAATGTCAGCTGGATCCAGTCTATATTGTTACCTTTAGAGTATATGCTTGATACGGTCGTTGATGGTGCATATATGGTCACATTAACGAAGGAGGCTACGCTTTCATCGCTTTTATAGATTCCGACAATCTTGTAGATGAAGCCGCCTATGTCCAGATATTTCCCCACGAGAGTTGAAATCTTGACGCCTTTTTCAAGCATCTGGTCGGCCTCCTTGCTTCCGATGACCACAACTTTTCTCTGACCTTTCAGATCGTTTCCGTTTATGAAACGGCCGTGTACTATTTCTAAATTGTCTATTCCTTGGTACAGAGGGGTTACGCCCTCAAGTTCGCAGTTGAATGAATACTGGCCGTAGACCATCTGGGTCGTTTCGCTGACGATGGCGCTGACATCTTCTACGTATTCTCCGAAATAACCTTCGTCCAGAATATCCACGTCATGGCTGTCAAACTCTATATATCGGCCTTCCTTGTATCCGGCGTACGGCTTGGAGGTCCGCCTGTTGATTATCTCGATGGAGTTCGGGACTAGCGATATGTTCCCGGAGACGGAGTTCATGACTCCGTTTCCGGCACCGATCAGGGATATTATCATGAATATTCCCCAGGCGACCGAGAAACCGGTGAGCGCCGTCCTCAGTTTGTTCTGCCGGAGCGTACTCCATATTTCTTCGACAATGTCTCTCATAAGATCAGTCCGTCTTTGATTCTGATGACACGTTTGGTGTATTCTGTTACGGTCGGGTCATGGGTGACTACGATTATGGTCATATTCTCCGATTTGTTGAGGTCACGGAGAAGTTCCATGATTTCGACGGATGTCTTGGAGTCGAGGGCTCCGGTCGGCTCGTCCGCAAGGATGATCTGCGGTCTGGTGATCAGGGCGCGTGCGATTGCGACCCTCTGTCTCTGGCCTCCGGACATTTCGTTAGGATAGTGGTCGGCCCAGTCCTTGATGCCCATTTTCTCGAGATATTCCATTGCGAGCTGATGGCGCTTCTTGCGCGGAACTCCCTGGTAGAAGAGGGGAAGTTCCACATTTTCCACGGCAGTCTTGAAACCTATGAGATTATATGACTGGAAGATGAATCCGATCATGTGGTTTCTGTAGTACGCGCTGCGGGTTTCGCTGAGGTCTTTTATCAGTGTTCCGTCAAGCCTGTATTCCCCCTCATCGTAATTGTCGAGTATTCCGAGAATGTTCAGAAGAGTGGATTTTCCTGAGCCGGATGCGCCCATGATGGAGACGAATTCTCCTCGTTCTATTTCGAGGTCGATTCCTTTCAGGACGTGTAGTGGCTGACCGTTGTTGTAAGTCTTGTTTATGTTTCTTAGTTCAATTATCATAGTGTATTAGTTTAATAATACACTGCAAATATCGGAATTATTTTGATATCTGCAATATCTTACCCAAACTTTTTATAAAAAATGTGCCAAATATCTCATTTCACTATATAGAGAACATCGTTTTTGCTGGATGACTAGTGTCTCCCGGTTTACATCTTCGCTACGCTTGACCCCTCCCAGCCTGACGGTCGGGTACCTCCCTCTTACGTGGTCGAGTGTGACCACTGTCAGCCGGAGACACTAGTCATCCAGCAATAAAAAGAAGATTATTTATATAGGAGTGCGGTAGCCCAGACCTGGCAGCCTTCGCAGCGGCCGACAAATCCGAGATGCTCGGTAGTGGTCGCTTTTATGGATACGCAATCTTCTCCGACGCCGAGAACTCCGGCGAGAGTCGCCCTCATCGCAGGAACATACGAACCGATCTTCGGCTTCTGGAGAGCGATGGTTATGTCGACGTTGCCCACGGACCAGCCTTTGCCGGAAACCAGCCCGACAACCTTGGAGAGCAGAATCTTGCTGTCAGCTCCTTTCCATTCGTCTGAAGTGTCCGGGAAATGGTGGCCGATATCCCCGAGAGCGAGAGCGCCGAGGAGGGCGTCGCAAAGGGCGTGGATAGCTACATCTCCGTCAGAATGGGCCACGAAGCCGACAGGACTCTCGATGCGCACTCCTCCGAGCCACATAGGCAGACCTTCAGCTACCGCATGTACATCATATCCGTTACCGATTCTGAAAGGGCAGACGTTCTTATCCATGATAATTCGAAATTGATCCGAAAGCAAAAATACGGAAAAAATGCATATCTTTGTTAATTGATATTAAAAAACAGATTATGGCAGGATTCGGATGGTTCGGAGACCAGGAACACAGGGTCTTCAATTACAAGCCAATTTACTACGACGAGGAGAAGGAAAAGCGCCGTCAGATGTTCGGAAAAGTTGACGGAAGCGCCGAAGCAGAGCAGAAGTCGGAGGGTTATACTCCGGGTTCGTATATCCAGGGCGCTTTCCGTAACGGAAACTATGCCCGTAAACGCGGGGCTACAAGGGCCCAGTCCATAATCGGGATAATCGGCCTGCTTCTTGTAGCCGGAATTCTTATCTTCTTTACAAAATTCTACGCACTCTTCTAGACCTGAACGATGGAAATCAGAATACTACCGGGCAATATCGCTAATATGATTGCCGCGGGCGAGGTCGTACAGCGGCCTGCGTCTGTGGTGAAGGAACTTGTGGAAAACGCTGTCGATGCCGGAGCGGACCAGATTACCGTCGTCATAACAGATGCAGGAAGGACTCTCATACAAGTCATAGACAATGGCTGCGGAATGTCTCCCGACGAGGCTGTCCTCTGCTTCGAGCGTCATGCTACCTCGAAACTCGCGACCGCTGAAGATCTACAGCATATATGTACATTCGGCTTTCGCGGAGAGGCTCTAGCTTCGATTGCCGCTGTCGCCGAGGTGACTCTCAAGACAAGACGTGAGGAAGACGAAGTCGGCTGTCAGGTCGAATTCGCCGATTCGAAGCACCTCGCGACCGAGGAAGTCTCCGCTCCCCGGGGATGCAACTTTGCCGTACGGAACCTGTTCTACAATGTCCCGGCGCGAAGGAAATTCCTGAAATCCGACAACGTCGAATTCAAGCATATCATAGAAGAATTCACCCGCGTGGCTCTTACCCGCCCGGAGATAGGCTTCACCCTTACCCACAACGGTAAGGACGTGTATGTCCTCAAGCCGGCGAAATCCCTGAAATTCCGTATCCAGGACCTTCTCGGCGGTTCGGCCGTCGATAACGTCGTCGATATAAGCGCCGACACCTCCGTCGTAAAGGTCAGCGGTTACATCAGCAGCCCGGAGAGCGCACGCAAGACTCCAGGAATGCAGTTCTTCTTCGTCAACGGCCGTTTCTTCCGCAGCCCATATCTGCACAAGGCCGTCATGAACGCCTACGAGAACCTCATTCCTGACGGAGCTACTCCGGCATATTTTATCTACCTGACTGTCGATCCGCAGACAATAGATGTCAATATCCATCCGACAAAGACTGAGATAAAGTTTTCTGAGGATTCTGTGATCTTCCAGGTGCTGTTCGCATGCATCCGTGAGGCTATAGGCAGGAACTCCTTCGGCGCGGCGATCGACTTCGATGCTCCGGTCAGCGACATCCCGGTGATCAGCCGGGATTATGAGAAATACCGTCCGGCCGACCTGACTCCTGATACCAGCTTCGATCCGGGTTACAACCCGTTCGAGCCTGACACTCACTCTTCCGCCCCGGCCCAGGACTACTCCAAATACATAGACAGGCGCGAGGAATATGGCCGCCTCTTCGAAGAAAAGGCTGCTCCGAGTTCGTCTGTGATAATATGGCAGAGCAAATACATACTTACCCCGTCACGGGACGGCGTCCTCGTCGTCAACATCCGACGTGCCCGCGAGAGGATTCTATATGAAAAGTTCATAAAATCGGTCGAGGTCAACGGCCATGTCAGCCAGAGCGCGCTGTTTCCGGTCCAGGTGGCCGTCGGAGCGGAGCACCGGCTGCTGTTCGACGAACATGAAGACCTGCTGCACAAGCTTGGCTTCGACATCAGCGCCTTCGGCACGGACACAATCGTAGTCAACGGAGTTCCGGAAGGTTTCTCCTGCGATTCGTCGAAGGTCGAGGCGATGGTCGCCGACCTGGTGCTGATACTTGAGGATGACTCCGCCGGACTTGCCGGAATAATGGAGGCCGCAATGGCAGAGAAATTCGCAAGGATGGGTGCCGCGGAAGGGGACAACCTGACCTCTTCCTATGAGGCCCAGCGTCTTGTGGATGCGCTTTTCGCCTGCCAGAACCCTGAATATACTCCGGGAGGAAAGAAGACTATGTCACTTCTCTCTCCTGAGGAAATCGAAAAGAAATTCTGATTATGTTCAATATCCCGAAAGTAACAAAGAATATATTGATAGTCAATGTGATAATGTTTGTATTCACATTGATTAACGAAGATTTCATGATAAGGACCTTCGCCTTGTTCTATCCGACCTCTCCGCTGTTCAGGATCTGGCAGCCGGTCACCCATATGTTCATGCACGGAGGTTTCATGCATATCTTCTTCAATATGTATACTCTCGTCCTTTTCGGCTCTGTGTTGGAAAGGGCGATAGGACCGAAGAAGTTTCTGGTATTCTATTTCATTACCGGACTCGGCGCAGCGGCTCTCCATCTGGGAGTCCAGCACCTGCAGTTCGCTGCGAATGCCGGCAACTACCAGGCCCTTGTCAACATTCTGAGAACCCCTACTGTCGGCGCTTCGGGAGCAATCTACGGCATCCTTATCGGATATGCGATGCTTTATCCGGAATCGGTGCTTACTCTGATATTCCCTCCGGTATCCCTGAAGGCCCGCTGGCTTGTGATCATATTCGTGGTCATCGAACTGGCGACAGGTATTTTCGATACCGCAGACGGAGTAGCTCACTTCGCCCATCTCGGAGGAATGCTATTCGGCTTTCTCCTTATGTTCTACTGGAAAAAGTATTATAGACTATACAACAGGGACAAATGGTTCTAGGCCATGGCACGCAAGCAGAAAAAGAAACATAGCCTTTTCATGGGAATAACCTCCCGTGCAGTAATGCTCATTATTGCCGGGCTGCTGTTCCTGAGCTATTTTTCTGTGCTTTTCAACCCGGCGGGGGCGTGGCTCATGACCCTTTTCGGTCTCATGTTCTTTCCCCTTCTTTTCCTGAATCTCGGGTTTGCGGTATGGGCTCTTCTGAGACGTTCTTCCGCTGCCGCCATTCCGATAGTCGCGCTGCTGCCGGCGCTGCTCGTCTCGGGATGGTATGTCCAGTTCTCAGGATCGGATCTCGAGCCGGACGCTGACGATATCCGGATAGTTTCCTATAATGTCGGCCGGTTTGCACTGCCGGACGGTACCATGGACAGGGAAGCCTGCGCGGATTCGGTGGTCTCTCTCCTGAAGCGTCAGGATGCCGATATCATATGTCTCCAGGAGTTCTATATGAAGGATCCGGAAAAAGTGAAGTCCTTCCTCCGGCGTAATTTCCCCGGCTACCATGAGGAGTACTACGTATATCCGACACGGACGGGATGCTACGGCAACGTCACTCTCAGCAAGTTCCCTCTTGTGGGCAAGGGCAAGCTTGATTTCGAGAAGAGTTCCAATCTGGCCCTGTATTGCGACTGTATAATCCGGGGCGTGCCTCTCCGTATTTACAACTGCCATTTCCAGAGTTATGCCATCTCGCTCTCCCATATCGCGGAGGGACTGAAGGGCGACTACAAGAAAATATTCCTCGACACCGAGGAGAAGATGAAAGTCTCCATAAGGCGCAGGCCGAAGCAGGTAGATGATGTGCTCAAGGATATCGAGAACTGCCCGACCGGAGCGATCATAACAGGAGACTTCAACGATACTCCGATGTCATATACATATATGAGACTCAAGAGAGGAAGACGCGATTCGTTCGTGGATGCCGGCAAGGGATTCGGAGCGACGTTCACCTATCTGCGTCCGTTCCTGAGGATAGATTATATCCTTTTCCCGGAACAGTTCCGTGCGGTCTCCCACAGAGTTCTCAAAGAAAGATACTCGGACCATTTCCCTGTGGTTACTGATATTTCCCTGAAGGAAGCGGCCCAAAATTGATTTGTTATGAAAAAGCAGATAAGCGAAATCATGGCGGAGGCCTTGAAGGTCCTGCGTGAAGGAGGAGTGATCCTCTATCCTACCGATACGATATGGGGTATTGGCTGCGATGCGACCAATCCTCTTGCAGTCGAGAAGGTCTATAAGATCAAGCGCCGTTCGGACAGCAAGGCTCTTGTCCTTCTTGCCGACAGCCTCGATACGGTAGGCCGTTTCGTAAAGGAGATTCCTGACATCGCAATCCAGCTTGTCGAGGTCAACGACAGGCCTATGACCATAATTTATCCGGGAGCCCATTGCGGCAAGGCTCCGGCAGAAGGGGAGACCGCCAAGCCGGACCGTTTTCATCTTGCGTACAATGTAGTTGCAGAGGACGGCAGTGTCGGAATACGCGTCCCTATGATGGATTTCTGCCGTGATCTGGTCTTCAAGCTCGGACGGCCGGTCGTTTCGACTTCGGCCAATATCTCCGGTGAGCCTTCCCCGAAAACATACGATGATATTCCTCAGGAGATCATCGAGGCTGTCGATTATGTCGTCGAGCCTTGGGTAGAGAAGGATTCTACCGGCATGGCTTCCCAGATACTGAAGGTGGGACTCAAGGGGGAGATCCAGATAATAAGGGAATAATCATGGAGATTTTCTACAGTTCAGACGTTTCCGCCGGTTACTGCCGGCTTGATCCGGAGGAGTCCGCGCATTGTGTGAAGGTGCTGCGGCACCGCTCCGGCGATGAGATCAATGTCATCGACGGCGCCGGGACCATGTATCTTTGCCGACTGGTTTCGGACAATCCTAAGGGGGCTGAGGCTTCGGTCGTGGAGGCTTTTCCCGGCTGGGGTTCCCACCCTTATGAGCTGACGCTGGCTGTATGTCCTACTAAGAATAATGACAGGTATGAATGGTTCGCGGAGAAGGCTACCGAGGTGGGAGTAGACCGTATCTGTCCTGTAATTGGGGATCGTTCGGAGCGTAAGGTGTTCAAGACGGAGAGGCTTAGGAAGATTGTCCTTTCTGCGACGAAGCAGTCCCTTAAGTCGCAGATCCCTGAGGTCTCGGAACCTGTTTCCGTCAGGGAGTTCATCGCTTCCTGCAAAGGTTCGTCTGCCCTTAAGCTGATTGCATATTGTTTTGAGGGAGAAACTGTGCGGCGTTCCGTGAGGGAGGTCCTGGAGTCCGGGGGCGCGGATAATGTTATCGTGATGATCGGGCCGGAGGGAGATTTTTCTCCTGAGGAGGCTTCTCTTGCCGTCGATGCCGGTTTCATACCGGTGCATCTGGGTTCATCGCGACTCCGCACCGAAACCGCTGCTGTCACCGCCGCTGAAGTCCTTTACTTCCTGCATTTATAAATTCTGATTTTTTGTTCCGGTCTGCTGATTGCTCCCTGAAGCCGTGGCCGCCCGCGGCCATCGTGAGCGGGAGGGGCCCAGCCACAAGGCTGGGAAGGATAGCGCCGAAGGCGCGTAGCTTCAGGGAGCAATCAGCAGACCAGGCGAACAGAGGATAAGTATATGAAAAAACGATTCAACTAATAATTTATAAGCAATGTACGTCGGAATTATATCAGACACCCACGGAGTCTTCAGCGACGAATTCAAAAACTTCCTCGCCCCGGTAGATGTGATCTGGCACGCCGGAGACTTTGGAGGAGGCATAGACTTCGTCCACTCCATCTCCGCGTTCAAACCCCTCATCGGCGTCTATGGCAACTGTGACGCGCAGGAAATCAGGTATGAATGCCCTCTGACTCAACTATTCAACTGCGAAGGACTCAAGGTTCTGATGACCCATATAGGAGGATATCCCGGCCATTATCCGTTAAATGTAGCCGCCATGATAGACCGTCACAGACCCGACATTTTTGTCTGCGGACATTCTCACATTTTGAAAGTAATGAGAGACCCCCGATATAATCTTCTGGCTATCAACCCCGGAGCAGCAGGCCTGCAAGGGTGGCAAACCGTAAGAACAGCCCTCAGAATGCGCATTGATGATGGAAAACCTTACGATTTAGAGGTATTTGAGCTCCCCAGATAGTTCCTAAAACGTTAAAATTCATAAAATTGTTTGTTTTGAATAAAAAGAAAGCTACTTTTGCGGAAACAAAAATTTTTGTTTAACGGTTAATGTGTTTTATATTATGAAAAAGGTATTCGTTTCTATGGCAATTGTTGCCATGATGTTCGCTGCCGTTTCTTGCGGCAACAACAATGCAAAGAAAGCTGCTGAAGGCGCTGCTGCCGAGGCTGCTGAGGCTGTTGAGGCAGTTGAAGAGGCCGTTGAGGCTGCTGCTGACTCAGTTGCCGCTGCTGCTGACTCAGTTGCTGCTGACGTTGCTGCTATCGCTGAATAATCGACAGCAACCAAGCTTTTTTTCAAGAACTGCGACACCATCTGGCATGGTGCCGTTTTTTTTTGTATGTTTGTAGATAGATATGGCTACGAACAGTAAAGAAAAAACAGTCTGGTTCTGCACCTCGTGCGGAAACGAAAGCCCCAAGTGGCTGGGCCGCTGCCCTGCCTGCGGGGAATGGAATACCATGGTCGAAAAGACAGTGGCCACCGGGAAACCGAAAAAGAACGCCGCTGCCGCCTCTCGTGCCGGAGGTCACAAACCGCAGTCTCTCAGTGAAATAGGTTCGGCGCGCGAAAGCCGTATCTCCCTGGGTGACCAGGAAATCGACAGACTCCTCGGCGGAGGCCTGGTCGAAGGCTCGCTCGTGCTGATCGGAGGAGAGCCGGGTATCGGAAAGTCCACCCTGTCCCTGCAGTTGCCGTTGCGCTGCCCTTCTCTGAAGACTCTGTATGTGTCCGGAGAGGAAAGTGCCAGGCAGGTGAAGATGAGGGCGGAGAGACTTGGAGGGGATGCCGCCAACTGCTTTATCTATAGCGAAACCCTTATCGAGAATGTAGTAGCCGAAGCTCTGGAGATGCAGCCCGACCTGATGGTTGTGGACTCTGTCCAGACTATGTATTCCGAGACGGTCGAATCTTCCGCCGGCTCGGTCGCCCAGATCAAGGAAGTCACCTCGATCCTCCTGCATTTCGCCAAATCCTCCGGAATCCCGGTGATTCTGATCGGTCATATAACCAAGGACGGCTATATCGCCGGCCCTAAGATCCTGGAACATATAGTCGATGTCGTCCTCCAGTTCGAAGGCGACGACAAAGGCTCATACAGACTGCTCCGCAGTATCAAGAACCGTTTCGGCTCGACCTCCGAGCTGGCCGTATTCGAGATGACAGGCGCAGGACTCAGGCCTGTCACCAACCCTTCCGAGATGCTTATGCCTATGCATGAGCAAGGACTCAGCGGCACTGCTGTCGCCGTGATGGTGGATGGGGCGAGACCGTTCCTGTTCGAAGTCCAGGCTCTGGTAAGTACGGCCGCATACGGTACCGCCCAGCGCTCTGCGACCGGATATGATTCCCGCAGGCTGAATATGCTGCTGGCTGTGCTGGAGAAGAGGGCCGGATTCAAGCTTACCATGAAAGATGTGTTCCTGAACATGGCCGGAGGTCTCCGGGTCGCCGATCCTGCCTGCGATCTCGCGGTCGTATGCGCGGTGCTCTCGTCCAATTTTGATTTCGCTCTGCCGTCGGATATATGTTTCGCCGGCGAAGTCGGACTCAGCGGCGAGATCCGTCCTGTGAACCAGGTGGACCGTCGCATAACAGAGGCTGCCAGACTGGGCTTCAGGAAGATATATGTTTCCAAATATGCTTCCTTTGACAAGAAGGCCGCCGAAGGAGTGGAGGTCGTCAAGGTTGCAGATATCCCGGCGCTCGTGCGTTCGGTATTCAAAGGTTGACCATGAAATTTCTGACATCAATAGCGGTGATTCTCTGCATTGCCGGTGTCCAGGCCTCAGCCCAGGCTCCGGCTGCCCGTGCCGTGCGCACAGAGGAGAATTCCCCGAAATATATACGCAGTTATCTTGAAATCCTCGACAAGGGGGACGTGCTCGGCACCTCCTCCTGGGGCGTCGTCGCCATGAAGGCTGACGGCGATACTATAGTCTCTTTCAACGGACGGCGCAGACTGGTGCCGGCGTCCAATGTCAAGCTTCTGACGACCGGACTGGCGATGAATGAACTTGGAGCCGATTTCCGGTTCCGGACATCGCTGGCCTACAGCGGCAGGATCGAAGGCGGGACCCTCAAGGGCGACCTCTATATCGTCGGCGGCGGGGATCCGACCCTCGGCTCCACGGATTCGATAGCGGTCGCGACCGACGCCCTGTTCGCTTCGTGGAAGGCTATCCTGGACAAGGCCGGGATCTCGCGGATCGAGGGCCGGGTCATAGGTGACGGCCGTTATTTCGACGGTCCGATCGAGAAGGACTCATGGTCATATCAGGATATAGGGACATATTACGGCGCCGGCGGGGACGGTCTGTGTTTCTACCGGAACGTCCTGGACGTCCGCGTCGCTGCCGGGGCGACTGTCGGAGCTCCCGTGGATGTCAGACCGGAATATCCGGAACTGCCCTGGATGAAATACTCCAGCGTGGCCATGACTTCGGCGAAGGGGACTGGCGACAAGCTGTTCCTGTTCAATTCGGATCTGG